>ERZ773267.46-NODE-46-length-93832-cov-13.820841_pt1 | contig 93832 bp, 70 predicted proteins | sample MGYA00511959_ERZ773267 | MGnify/ENA primary metagenome ERZ773267 (study PRJEB29015, sample SAMEA2738165) | human oral metagenome | biome: human oral; feature: human-associated habitat; material: saliva | place: China | collected 2240 ...
TTTGCTTCAGCATCGGCTTTTGCTTTTGCTTCAGCATCGGCTTTTGCTTTTGCTTTGGCAGCATCTGCTTCAGCTTGTTTTTTTCTTTCAGCCTCTTGACGTTGTTGCAATTCAAAAGCAGCTTGTTTTTGTCGTTGAGCGATTAAATCCTCATTTATTTTTGATGTTTCTATCTTGGATGTTTCTTTAGGTAATTCAGGTTCAACCTTAGGTGTTTCTTTTGGTTTAACAGGTTCTGTTTTTGGAGTTTCTGCTAGTTTTTGTGGTTCAACTTTTGGTTTAACAGGTTCTGATTTTTTTACAGGCACAGGAATCGGTGCTGGGGCTGACGGTGCTGGAGCAGCTGGGGCAGGCTCAGCTTTGGCGGCTGTGCTGGGATTTTTAGCAGGTTTTGGACTAATTGTTGGTGCAATGCTGGGCTTAGGTGGTTCAGGCTCAGCTTCTTCTAGATTAATCATCTCAATTTGCAAAGGCGGGGTATTTTTTAATGGTTCAATCTCAAGCATCTTCATGGTTGCCAAACCAGTTCCTGCCACTCCATGCAACGCCAACGTAATTGCAACCGCAATCGCTGTGTTTTTATTATTAAAAAAGTTATTGTTGGAAATCTCGCCTGTTGTCATAAAACAGTACCTTGTTAATTTTTTTGCAAACAAAATAAACAAATAAATACAAATGATAACAATTATCAGAGCGTATTATCTAAAATTTTACAAAAAAAAACAAGGGTTATTTAAAAATAATTATCATTACTGCTTTATACCCCATTCAAAGCACTAAACCCAACCATCAATAAAGGTGAAACGATATTGGTAATTACGCCAAAACTAATGATTAGTGGGGTTAAGGCGATACCGCCTGATTGAGTCAGAATAGGCAAGGTAAAATCAAGACTGGTTACACCACCAAGTCCAATAGCACATGATGATGAATAACGCATAACGTAAGGAATAAAAAATAATGCGCAAATTTCTCGACCCAAATCATTAAATAACGCAACACTTCCCCAGATTGCTCCGTAAGCATCGGTCATGACTGTGCCAGATAATGAATACCAGCCAAAACCCGATGCTAACGCCAGTCCTTGAAAAATTGGTAATTTAAATATCAGCGCAAAAACCACTCCCCCCAATAAAGTGCTGATGATAAATACCAAACTTAAATAAGCACCATACAAATTAAATAATGCATCTTTTAAATTAATTTTTGAATTTTTTAAACCAATTCCCACCAAAAATAACAATACCATTAATAATACAGTAATGCTGTGTTTAGGCAATACAAATACTGATGGAAAAAACTTGGCAACCACAATTCCTAACGCCAAACAAATCAGTTGATTAAAACTACCAAAAAAGGAAGTGCTATTTGAGATTTTTATTGTTTTTTTTGGGTAAGGGCAAGGATATTTTTTTTCAAAAACCCATACACCAAAACCACCAAAACCCAAAGTTAAAACAAACAGATAACCAATGTATAAAATAATATCATCTAATTTTTGATGTAACCCCTCTACTAAACCAAGTTCAATCCCAATTACCCATAAAATCATCAAAACTAAATACTGAATCATTTTTTCAGCATAAAGCGAAAAAATCTGATTTATAGGTAAGAAAAAACCAATAAACATTGGCAATAAAATTAAGATTAATGTAATCAAACTATTCATGATGACAATCTAATTAATAACCATCGATATTTTATAATGCTAGTGTATTTACTGGCTGTTTGATGATTTTAAGCTTGAAATATGATTTTTGCTTTTTTCTAAAGCAACATGATTTTTAGCAAAATCTGTTAATGATTTTATAAACTGTTTGGCATTTTGATTATCTGAATTTAATACGATATTTGGAACACTAAGTAAAAATTCATCATCTATTTTGGTTAATTGATATATAAGTAAGGCGCTGGCTTCTTTTGAAAGTTGGCTAAGTGATAATTTATGCAAACTGTTGCCTTCATTATCCATTAATTTGATAAATCCTTTTTTAGCTTGATATAATGGATGATGATAAAAACTGCTTATAAAAAATAGTAGATAAGTTGCTTTTGGAATTTTTTCTAATAGTAATGGTAGACGAATATGAATTTCTTCTTGATTAATTAGCTGTTCTTCAAAATTTTTTGCACCAGCTAAACCATCACCTAAATGATAAATAATATGATTATCTCCCAAATCACCAAACCAAATGGTTTTAATTACATTAATATCATCATCCAATAAAACACAAGATAAATCCAAATCCAATTGACGATATTGGTTTTTAAAGGGAGTTAATTTTTTAGTAACAGGTAATTTGGTTAACCATAAATCCATACCTTGTTTAGGGATTTGAGTTTCATGATAGCTAACTGAAGCGATTAGGCTTGTTCCTTTTAAACCAAGTTGACTTAATAATTGGGCGGAAGTATGCACAGGCTCTGAACTTGGCTGTTTATTCTCTGTATTAATATCTGACATTTGAACATTCATGATTGTTTGAATTACACTGTTTTATTAAAAGATGCCCATTCTAGCAAATTATTAATGCTTTATAAATCTTATATAAAAAATTTCACCTTTTATTCGCCAAACAGTGTAAAATTAACCCCCCTTTACAACTTAAAATGATTATCTTGAGGACGATTGTCATGCAATACCGCTCAAAAACTTCCACCGCAGGTCGTAATATGGCAGGAGCACGAGCTCTTTGGCGTGCTACTGGTATGACTGACGAAGATTTTAACAAACCCATCATTGCCATTGCCAACTCATTTACCCAGTTTGTGCCGGGTCATGTGCATTTAAAAGACATGGGGCAACTGGTTGCTCGTGAGATTGAAAAAGCAGGTGGTGTTGCTAAAGAATTTAATACCATTGCTGTGGATGACGGGATTGCCATGGGTCATAGTGGCATGTTGTACAGTTTGCCAAGCCGTGATTTAATTGCTGATAGTGTAGAATATATGGTCAATGCTCACTGTGCTGATGCGCTGGTATGTATTTCTAATTGCGATAAAATCACCCCTGGCATGCTTATGGCAGCCATGCGATTAAACATTCCAACAATCTTTGTCTCAGGCGGTCCCATGGAAGCGGGTAAAGTCTTAGCAACCACACTTGGCGATAGCCATACCGTGCATGAGCTGGTTACCAACGAAACAGGACAAAAAGTTCGCAAACTGGACTTAGTAGATGCAATGATTGATGCTGCTGATGATTTAATCAGTGATGAAGAAGTTGCCCAAACTGAACGTTCAGCTTGCCCAACGTGTGGTTCATGCTCGGGTATGTTTACTGCCAACTCTATGAACTGTTTGACCGAAGCGCTTGGTTTGTCTTTGCCTGGCAATGGTTCATTGCTTGCTACTCACGCCAAGCGTAAAGAATTGTTTTTAGAAGCAGGTCGCACTATTGTTGAACTTGCAAAACGTTATTACGAACAAGACGATGACCAAGTGCTACCCCGCAGCATTGCCACCAAAGAAGCTTTTATTAACGCAATGAGTTTGGATATCGCTATGGGCGGTTCAACCAACACCATTTTACATCTGCTAGCGGCAGCAAATGAAGCGGCTGTTGATTTTAAAATGGCAGATATTGATGCTTTGAGTCGTCGTGTGCCTTGCTTGTGTAAAGTTGCCCCCGCTACTCAAAAATATCATATGGAAGATGTACACCGAGCAGGTGGCGTTATGGGAATTTTAGCTGAACTGAATCGAGCTGGATTATTAAACACCAACACCCCAACCGTTCACAGCAAAACTTTGGCAGATGCTTTAACATATTGGGATATTATGAATCCTCAGAACAGTGAAGCTCGCGAACGTTTTATCGCTGCCCCTGCAGGCATTCGCACAACGCAAGCCTTCAGTCAAAACGCTTCTTGGTCAAATCTGGATGTCAATCGTGAAAGTGGTTGTATTCGTGATAAAGCTCATGCTTATTCGGATGATGGTGGGCTTGCGGTATTATTTGGCAACATTGCTGAAAATGGCTGCGTTGTTAAAACCGCTGGTGTGGATGAAAGTATTTTAACATTTACAGGTCGTGCTCGCGTTTTTGAAAGCCAAGACAGCGCCGTTGAAGCAATTTTAAGCGATAAAATTGTTGCTGGTGATGTTGTTGTCATTCGCTATGAAGGCCCAAAAGGTGGTCCGGGTATGCAAGAAATGCTGTATCCAACCAGCTACCTAAAATCCAAGGGGTTGGGTAAAAGCTGCGCCCTACTTACCGATGGGCGTTTTAGCGGTGGCACTTCAGGGCTTTCCATTGGACACGCCAGCCCAGAAGCAGCCGCAGGTGGAGCCATTGGTTTGGTGGAAGAATTTGATACCATTCATATTGACATTCCAAATCGTAGCATTCATTTGGACGTCAATGATGATGTGTTAGAAAATCGCAAACAAGCCATGCTAGCTCGTGGCAAAAATGCATGGAAGCCAGTTAATCGCAAACGTTATGTCTCACAAGCTCTAAGAGCTTATGCTGCAATGACCACCAGTGCTGATACTGGCGCAGTGCGTGATGTATCACAAGTAGAGTAGCGAAAACACCGCCTGTAAATTTGGCGGTGTTTCTTAATTAAGAAGATTTGTTAAAGTACATCATCTAAATTATCAATCAAGACTGTTTGATGACAAATATTTTTTTCAAAAGAAATTTAGTATAATGACGTATTTTAAACACCATACCCAGACCATATTTTTAGCAGGAGCAAAACATGGCAGGCAAAACTTTATATGATAAACTTTGGGACGACCATTTGGTAAAACAGCGTGATGATGGTTCAAGTTTGATTTATATTGACCGCCATCTACTTCATGAAGTAACCAGTCCGCAAGCCTTTGAAGGTCTGGAATTGGCTCATCGCAAACCTTGGCGATTGTCTGCTAATATTGCAACTCCTGACCATAATGTACCCACATCTCAAAAAGAACGTTTGGAAGGCATTAGTGGCATTGCTGACAATACATCGCGCATTCAGGTGCAAACATTGGATGATAATTGTAAAAATTTTAACGTCATGCAATTTGGCATTAATGACATTCGTCAAGGCATTGTGCACGTGGTAGGACCTGAGCAAGGGTTAACTTTGCCAGGTATGACGGTGGTTTGTGGAGATAGTCATACCGCAACGCATGGAGCTTTTGGCTGTTTAGCTCACGGGATTGGCACATCCGAAGTCGAACATGTATTAGCCACCCAGTGTCTTGTACAAAAGAAAATGAAAAATATGCTAGTGCGTGTTGATGGCAAACTTGGCAAAGGCGTCACTCCCAAAGATGTAGTACTTGCTATTATTGGTAAAATTGGCACAGCAGGAGGCACAGGTCATGCTATTGAGTTTGGCGGTCAAGTATTTCGCGACATGTCCATAGAGGGGCGAATGACAGTCTGCAATATGGCAATTGAAGGCGGTGCTCGAGTTGGCTTAGTTGCCGTCGATGATAAGACCATTGATTATGTTAAAGGTCGCCCGTATGCTCCAAAAGGTGATGATTGGGAACGCGCCGTTGAGTATTGGCAAACTCTGCACTCAGACGATGATGCAAAATTTGATACTGTCATCGTATTAAATGGCGAAGAGATTGAGCCACAAGTGTCTTGGGGAACATCACCCGAAATGGTTGTTGCTATCAGTCAAACCGTACCAACACTAAATGATGCTCGTGATGATGTACAAAAAAATGATTGGAACCGCGCTTATCAATATATGGGTTTGACGGCCGGGCAAGCCCTTGGCGATATTAAACTTGACAGAGTATTTATTGGTTCTTGCACCAATTCACGCATTGAAGACATCCGAGCAGCTGCAGACGTAGTTAAAGGACGCAAGGTTGCTGACTCCATCAAACAAGCAATGATTGTACCGGGTTCTGGCTTAGTTAAAAAACAAGCAGAAGAAGAAGGTCTTGATAAAATCTTTATCAACGCAGGCTTTGAGTGGCGCGAACCAGGATGCTCGATGTGTCTTGCTATGAACGCTGATAAACTGCAAGCAGGTGAACATTGTGCCAGCACATCAAACCGCAACTTTGAAGGTCGTCAAGGCAACGGCGGACGGACGCATTTGGTTAGTCCAGCAATGGCGGCGGCGGCTGCGATTGCAGGGCATTTTGTGGATGTACGGACTTTTTGATTTTAAGTGATAAGTATGGCATGATAGTAATAGGTGGTTTAATTCCCCTATTATTATCTCAAAACTAGGCTCATCTGATGACTTCAATTTACAAAAAGAATGTTTCCGATGCTAAAAAATATTTAATTTATAAAAAAACTCATGGCATTTGTATAATTTGCAGTAAAAAGATTGTTTGTGATTGCAATCAATGGTCATTAGACCACTATATTCCACGGGCAATTTATAAATGGATACCTGACCAAGACCTTAGAAACAAATTGGAAAGTTTGGATAATTTGTTTATTGTTCACCGAAAATGTAACATCAATAAAGACGCAAATTTACCAACGCTTAAAGATATTCACAACCTACCAATTGATAATGATTTAAAATCAAATATGGTAAATTTTTATCAAAGTGTAGAAGATAGATTAATTCAATATCAAGCATTAAAGCAAGGCGTTTTGACAACGCAAAAATTCAGATGTTTATTCTGCAAACGCACAATCTCAGTATTTAATTCAACACTTAGAAGAATTGACAATAAAAAACTTCGTGTGATGGATAATGCTATGTGTTTGTGTTTTTTTTGCAGTGTTCGCGCTGGTAATTCAAAGTATAAACAAAAAATGGTTGCAAAACAGTTAAATGCCTCTGATAATACCAAAACTTAATTATAAAAAAATTTTTATGGGAAAATTTATCCAAAATTCAGTCCTGATATTTTTGTATAAATCTTATCTGTCTTTATCATCCACCCACCAACCTAGGGCTTTAAAGGGGTTTAAAAAGAAATCAATCTAAATAGTGTGATATTTAATTTATCTTAGTAATGACAAGGCATTCTCATTTGTTAAAATAAATTTACATAGATGAAACAAAGTAAACATAGTCCACACACAATCAAAGAAGGAAAACTGGTATGAAAAAATTTATTCTTGCGTTTTTAGCCCTTGCTCTTTCTCAAAACGCTCTGGCAGTGGATGATTGGATTGAACCTTACGGTACGTACCTAAATACCAATAAGGCGTCAGCTGTTAAAATCTACTATACTATGGGTGGGCGCGGTGAAGATATGGTATCGTCCTCACTTTGCCCAAACAAGACTTTAGCATCGGTTAGTTATGATATAAATTCTCAAACCTCTCATTATCGTGATAAACGAGGCGCATTGACGATGACAACCTCAGTCAGCACCAAAGAGTTACAGATGATAAAAATTGAGGGTTCGCACCCCTGTTTTCCTGCGGCGACGTATAAAAAAATTTCTGATGATATTAATAAGAGCGGTTCAAAGTCTCATAAATAGCCATCAGATAACTTACTTAACCACATACAAGAGGTGATGAATGGCTTTGAAATATTATGTATTGCTTTGTTTGTTATTATTAACCAATTTAGTATTGGCAAAAGAACATCACAACCAATATTGCAACGCTCGTTTTGCCTATTGTGTTGATGTGCCCAATGGTGTTATTGCTTCGTCTATAGAACCACAAAACGGCGATGGAAAACTTTTTGGTGTTAAAGATACTGATGCGGTCATCTCAATTTATGGTAGTTTGTGGCCAAGCGTCATTGATACTAGTAGTGAAGAACTACTACAAGAACGGCAACAAACCACTTGTGCAGAAAATCAGTGTCGCATCACTTATCAAGTTAAAAAGGACAATTATTATATTGCCAGCGGCTATTACTTAGATGATGGTAAAATTTTTTATCAAGTTTATCGAGTTAAAAATGGCGAAGAACACTATTTAGGTTTTTTATATCCCAAAAAAGATAAGGTAAAAATGGATAAAATTGTATCAAAAATGACTTCATCTTTTTTGAAATATTAATCGTATAAGCTCATAATTTAAAAAGGCGTGTAAAATGAATCCAATAACTAACAATCCTTATCTTAATGTTCGTCAACCCACCCAGACCAAAGGTGAAATGGTGCTTAGCTGTGCTGATATTCACCCAGAAAGCACTTTGTCTAATGATTATGTCGCTAATATCTGGGGTTATACAGGCAATAACATCAGTCCAGCCCTAACATGGAGTCATGCACCTGCTAACACCAAAAGTTTCGTACTGACCATGTACGACCCTGATGCGCCCACTGGTTGTGGTTTTTGGCATTGGAATGTATTTAATATTCCTGCAAATGCTACAGGTCTTAAACAAGGTGCTTCAGGTCAATTTACTGATGGTGAAAAAGAACTTAAAAACGATGCAGGGCTCTTAGGTTTTATTGGAGCATTTCCACCCAAAGGTGATAAAGTCCATCGCTATATTTTTACTTTATACGCTTTAAGTGAAATGTTGGAACTGCCCAACACCATCAGCCCTGCAGTACTAGGATTTAACCTAAATGGCAAAGTATTGGCAACGGCAAGCTTGATGGCATATTACAGCTGTTAAATTTGATTTATAGGGGAAATAAAGATATGCGTTTATGGATAACTACAATATCAATTTATCACGCCTGCTAATTAAATTATTTTCAATCAACAAAATACCTTGGAGTCATCAATGAAAAAATACACCATCGAAACAGGCATCGCCTGCCCTCTTGACCGTGCCAACGTCGATACCGATTTAATCATCCCCAAGCAATTTTTAAAATCCATCAAGCGCACGGGGTTTGGTAATAATTTATTTGATGAATTGCGTTATTTGGATGAAGGCTATTTGGGTCAAGATATTAATAAGCGCCCTAAAAACCCCGATTTTGTACTAAACCAAGAACGTTATCAAGGTGCAAGTATTTTACTTGCTCGTGATAATTTTGGTTGTGGCTCAAGTCGTGAACATGCTCCTTGGGCATTGAACGAATATGGTTTTCGTACCGTGATTGCCCCAAGCTTTGCTGATATTTTTTATAATAACTGTTTTAAAAATGGCATGTTGCCAGTTATTTTATCTGAAAAAGATGTTGATGAGTTGTTCAAAGAATGCTTTGCCAATATTGGTTATCAATTAACGGTTGACTTAGAAAACCAAAAAGTCATCAGCCCAAGCGGTAAAGAATATTCTTTTGAAGTCGATGCCTTTCGTAAACATTGCTTGTTAAATGGACTGGATGATATTGGCTTGACTTTGCAAAATGCTGATGATATTCTCGCTTTTGAAGCCAAAGCTAAAGCAGAGAGACCGTGGGTGTTTAGAGAGTTAGTCAAATGACCTTTGACATAGAATATATAATGACAGAGCTTGCTAAAAAACGCCCTGTTTTTTATTCGGAAGCGGATTTTCAACATGCATTGGCATGGGAAATTCGGGAGAAATATCAGAATATTAATATTCGTCTTGAACAAAGGTTGCTTATATCAAATGAAAAATTTGGTTATATTGATTTGATTTTAATTGATAAAAGTCAAGGCAAAAAAATATTTGTTGAACTTAAATATAAAACCAAAAATTCAAAAATTAAACTCAAAACTGATGGTTATGATGATGAGATTTTTGAATTAAAAAATCACACCGCTCACACTGATAATAAAAAACTGTTTTATCATGATATTAATAGATTAGAATACCTTGTAAGGTCAAATCAAAATAGTGAAGCATATGCTATTTTCTTGACTAATTCTCATCTTTATTATAAGGATGGTTTGACAAATTGCCTACATACCTATAAGAAAGATGTTATTGTGCCAAAATCAATATCAAGTAATCAGAATTTGGCTTGGCTTGATTATTCTGCCATCAAAGATGAGTATGGTGTAGAAAATTTGTTTAAATTTTTGGTGGTAAAAGTTTTAAGATAATTTATTTGTAAATTCAAGGAAAATTCTATGACCAAAAAAATCGCAATTCTAAACGGCGATGGTATCGGACCTGAAATTGTCGCCCAAGCTGTCAAAGTGTTAGATAAACTCATTGAGCAAGGACTTGATGTGTCCTATGAATATGGCAAATTGGGCGGGGAAGCCTATGATGCCTATGGCTCACCCTACCCCATTCAAACCCAAGAGCTTTGCCAAAAAGCGGATGCCGTGCTTTTAGGAGCGGTAGGTAGCCCAAAATATGACACGTTAGAACGCCATCTACGTCCCGAGCGTGGACTACTTGCCATTCGCAAGGATTTAAATTTATTTGCCAATTTACGCCCTGCAATTTTGTATAAAGAACTGGCTGATGCTTCTACATTAAAACCTGAGGTTGTGGCAGGGCTTGATATATTGATTGTCAGAGAATTGACAGGTGATATTTATTTTGGTGAGCCTAGAGGGATTTGCACGCTTGAAAATGGCGAACGTGAAGGCTTTAATACTATGAAGTACAGCGAATCTGAGATTCGTCGCATCGCCAAAGTTGCCTTTGGGGCAGCCGCCAAACGAAACGGGAAACTATGCAGTGTTGATAAAGCCAATGTTTTAGAAACAACTGAACTTTGGAAAGAAATTTTTAATGAAGTTGGTAAAAGTTATCCTAATGTAGAACTTAGCCACATGTACGTAGATAACGCTGCAATGCAATTGGTGAAAAACCCCAAACAATTTGATGTCATTGCAACAGGTAATATTTTTGGCGATATTTTATCCGACCAAGCGTCCATGCTGACAGGTTCTATTGGCATGCTACCATCAGCAAGCCTTGACGAAAATGCAAAAGGCTTATATGAACCATCACATGGTAGCGCGCCTGATATTGCAGGACAAGATAAAGCCAACCCATTAGCAACCATTTTGTCATTAGCCATGTTGCTTCGTTACAGTCTAAATGATGAAGTACGTGCTAAACAAGTAGAGAATGCCGTTGAACGCGTATTAGCAAATGGATTTAGAACTGCCGATATTTATGAAGATGGTACAACACTGCTTTCATGCAGTCAGATTGGCGATGCGGTACTCAATGCTTTATAAAACTGACTTAATTTATCCAAAAGTATTTACATTAGTAAAAATGTTTGATAAAATAGCCAAGTTTTTGGGCTCATAGCTCAGTTGGTTAGAGCAGAGGACTCATAATCCTTTGGTCGCAGGTTCAAGTCCTGCTGGGCCTACCATATATACCCTATAAATCATTGATTTATAGGGTTTTTATTATTGGTTTTATCTTAATTGGCTTTATAAGCTCTTACTAATAATCTGCCAGCTTTGAAATACATTTATCTCAACACTCCAACACTTTCTCTAATGAAGATTTTTTGATATAATCTGAGTTATTTATTTTATTAATGGAGCTTAATTATGGCACTGGTTTCTTTACGTCAGCTTCTTGACCATGCAGCTGAACATGATTATGGTTTGCCAGCATTTAATGTCAACAACTTAGAGCAAATGCGCGCCATCATGATGGCTGCTGACCAAACTAACTCACCTGTTATTGTTCAAGCATCTGCTGGTGCCAGAAAATACGCGGGCGCCCCTTTTTTACGTCATTTAATTTTATCTGCCATTGAAGAATGGCCGCACATTCCTGTCGTAATGCATCAAGACCATGGTACCAGTCCTGATGTTTGCCAGCGCTCCATCCAACTTGGTTTTAGCTCAGTTATGATGGACGGCTCATTAAGAGAAGATGGAAAAACTCCTGCAAGTTATGATTATAACGTTGGCGTTACTCGCGAAGTGGTCAAAATAGCTCACGCATGTGGTGTATCCGTAGAAGGTGAGATTGGCTGTCTAGGAAGTCTTGAAACTGGTCTGGCTGGGGAAGAAGATGGTGTGGGTGCTGAAGGCGTGCTTGACCACAGTCAGCTTTTGACTTCCGTAGAAGAAGCCCGTCAATTTGTTGCCGATACTGGTGTGGATGCTTTAGCAATTGCCGTAGGAACCTCACATGGTGCTTACAAATTCACTCGACCACCTACAGGTGACATTTTAGCCATCAATCGCATCAAAGAAATTCATGAAGCTCTACCTAACACTCATTTGGTTATGCATGGCTCAAGTTCTGTTCCCCAAGAATGGCTAAAAATTATCAATGAAAATGGCGGACAAATTGGTGAAACTTATGGGGTTCCTGTAGAGCAACTGGTAGAAGCCATCAAACATGGAGTGCGTAAAATTAATATTGATACTGATTTACGTTTGGCTTCAACAGGGGCAATTCGCCGTTTTATGAATGAACATCCAGCAGAATTTGACCCAAGAAAATATTTAGCACAAACCATCAAAGCTATGCAAGAGATTTGTGTTGCTCGCTATGAAGCCTTTGGTTCAGCTGGTCATGCCGATAAAATTCGTCCCATCAGTCTTGAAAAAATAGTAGATTATTACAAAAATTAATATGATTGCTTTAATTAAAGGACAGGTGCACTCACTGTGTGCGCCTGTTGCTTGTATTCTCACAAACAGTGGTGTGGGTTATGAAATTGAATTACCAATTCCTGATTTTTGCACTTTAACACTTGGTGATGAAGTCAGTTTATTCACACACCTTCATATTCGTGAAGACGCTCAATCTCTTTTTGGTTTTATCGACCAAAAGGATAAAGAAATTTTTAAAAAATTGATTAAAATTAATGGTGTAGGCGCAAAGATGGCATTGGCAATTTTATCTACCTTAAATGGTGATGATTTAAAACATGCTATTATTTACGATGATGAAACCCTTTTAATTAAAGTACCAGGTATCGGCAAAAAAACCGCTCAAAGACTTATTATTGAACTAAAAGATAAATTAGAAAATAACACCGAGACACAAACTCACCCTGATATTTCATCCACCAATTTTTCATACATTTCCAAAGAAGTGGAAAGCGCTTTATTGAGTTTAGGTTACAAAGAAAAAGAGGCTCAAATTGCCATTAGAGCGGCTCAAAAGCAGCTTAACAATGCTGGCTCTACTTATGATACAGCCAGCTTACTAAAAACTTCTTTAAAGCAATTGTCAGGCTTGTAGTAATTTGATTTAGCCTAATCCAAATTAAGAACACAGCCCTAAATTTTGCAAAAATTGATATAATTTATCTGTAAAATATGCGTAACCTTGAGGGTTGGCGTGTATTTGGTCAGATTTTAGATTATTGTTTGATAAAATTTCCGACCAGACTTCACTCAATAAAGGCACATCTGTTAAATCAGCAACTTCTTGATAAATGGGATTATCACTAGCCTTTCCAAATAAAGCACTGGCAGAAATGTATGGTTGAGCAATCAATACAACAGTAATGGATTGTGATTTTAATTGATTGATGATATTTATCAAATTGTTTTTTGTAATTTGTGATGGCACTCCTTTTAATACATCATTACCACCAATACCAAGCAGTGCCAGCTTTGGTTTTTTCAAAATCACTGGCTGTAATCTTTTTAAAATATCTTCTGTTGTATCACCATTAACACCATCATTATCTACTTTCCAGCCGGTTTTTTGAGCAAGTAGTATGGGGTAGCTTTGTGATTGCTCTGCTCCATAACCAAATGTTAGAGAATCACCCAAAGCTGAAACTAAACTTCCTGAAATTAATGGGCTGAATTTGTGATTTTTATCACAGCCAACCAATCCAACAGCTAAAGCAGCCGTTACCGTCCATAAAAATTGTCGTCTGGATAAATAAAAATGGGACATCATTATGATAATGGCTTAAATGGCAATATCACATCAGCATTTTGGGCTCGATGGCGCAAATAGTGGTCAAGCAAAACAATTGCAAGCATTGCTTCAGCAATGGGTGTTGCACGTACACCCACACAAGGGTCATGACGACCTTTGGTAATAACCTCTGTAGTATTACCTAAAATATTCACTGTTTTGCCAGTGGTAGTAATGCTTGGAGTGGGTTTTAAAGCAATGGCAACTTTGATGGTTTGACCACTAGAAATTCCGCCTAAAATCCCGCCTGCATGATTGGATAAAAACCCATCAGCGGTTAATTCATCACGACTTGTATGTCCAAATTGTTCGGCTACCAAAAAACCATCACCAATTTCTACAGCCTTGACTGCATTGATACTCATCATTGCATGCGCAATATCAGCATCAAGTTTATCAAATACAGGTTCACCTAAACCGACAGGAACATTTTCAGCAAAAATTTCAAGCCGAGCGCCGCAACTTGTGCCTTGTTCACGCAAAGAAGTAATTAATTGTTCAAATCGTACAACCGCATCTTTATCTCCACAAAAGAATGGATTTTTTGATACTTCTACCCAATCCAATTTTTCAGCTTTTTCAGTGCCGATCTGGGTTACATGACCGCGGATAACAATCCCCAAATGTTCTGATAAATACTTTTTAGCAATGGCTCCAGCCGCCACACGCATTGCCGTCTCTCTTGCAGAAGCTCGACCACCACCGCGATAATCACGAAACCCATATTTCATGGTATAAGTATAATCGGCGTGATTGGGGCGAAACAGCTCAGCAATATTACCATAATCTTTTGATTTTTGGTCAGTGTTGCGGATAAGTAGACCAATTGACGTGCCCGTTGTTTTGCCCTCAAATACCCCAGAAATAATTTCAACCCTATCTGCTTCTTTTCTTTGTGTCGTAAATTTGGATGTGCCGGGTTTTCGTCTATCAAGCTCTATTTGCAAATCTTCCTCGCACAGCGATAGATTTGGTGGCACACCATCAACAATCGCCATCAATCCAACGCCATGCGATTCGCCACATGTTGTTACTTTAAAGACCTGACCAATACTATTACCCGACATGATTACTCCAAGTTTACCTTATCATCTATTTTATGTTTTGATTTAGTTTGTAATTATGATAATCCTTTTACCTGCTCAACTTGACGCGCAAACTCTTCACGGTACTCCAAAAGCTCTGTGCAAGTCATTGCAAATACACCGCTACCACCCTTTTCAAAAGTTAACCAATCAAATTGAATTTCTGGATAGGCTTGGCGTAATGCCCACTCACTGTCTCCAACTTCACACACCAAAAGTCCATCAGCCGTTAAGTAGTCCGAAGCGTGATATAAAATTTGATGCACCAAATCCAAACCATCTTGTCCTGCTGCTAAAGCATGTTCGGGTTCATGCAAAAACTCTGGTGGCAGCTCTGCCATTACCGCAGCATCCACATAAGGTGGATTGGTTACAATCAGCTCATACTGATTTTCTGGGGGTAATTTAGAGAATAAATCACTTTGCAGTAAATTAACTTGATGAGCTAAATCATGATGCTCAACATTTATCCAAGCAACCTCCAAGGCATCTTTGTCAATATCCACCGCATCCACGTTAGCATCAGGAAAAGCTGTCGCCAAAGCAATAGCAATACAGCCTGAACCTGTGCATAAATCCAAAATTCGCTCAGGAGCTGACAACTGCATTTCTGGCAATCCATGTCCAAAAAATTCGCTTTTTTTACTGTCATCTACGTCAAAATATGGATAAAATTTTTGATTGATCAATTCAGCAATTGGAGAACGAGGAATGAGTACGCGCTCATCTACATAAAATGGTAAATCGCAAAAATACGCCAAATTTATTAGATAACTTAATGGCTTTCTTTGGATAATACGTTCTGATAGTAATGTTAATACTGCTTGTTTTTCATTCTCTATTAACCGACAATCTAAAATTTCTGAATCAGCTGACCATTGAAGCGATAGTGAATGCAAGACAATTGCCGCTGCTTCTGCAAACTCATCGGTCGTTCCTTGGGCAACCACCACATCATATTGACGCAGCTTACTCACCACAAAACGAATAAAATCACGAATGGTCAATAATTGTTCTTGAGCTTGAGCTAATTCGGCATATAAATCGGTAATATCTTCTTTTGTTAAAGACTCTTCTTCTGAAAGATATTCAAAATGTGCATTGTTATCATCTGGTAAATCAGGAATGCTTGACATAAAAACTCTAAAATAATTACATAAATAAGCCAAGCATTATAAATAAAATTCATTTATTTTGCTATGAAAAAAAATGATGTTTTTACATTGACTTTTTGGTTTGGTTTTTGAATTAAAAATTGTTAGAATACTTTATTTAACTTAAGCAAATAAACCATGACCAATTTTACTCAAAAACTACCCTATTGCCTGCCGAATAACATGACCGCAGAAGAATTTTTAAACGATTATTGGCAAAAAAAACCACTTCTTATCAAAAATGGCTTACCTGCTTTAGCCAATATGTTTGAACCCACCGATGTGCTAGATTTAGCGCTTGAAGACGGTGTATCAGCCAGACTTATTAGCCAAAATGACGATAATCTTGACAAATGGTCGCTCAAAAATTCCCCTTTAAGTGAAACTGACTTACAAAACACCCCAAAACTTTGGACGGTTTTAGTGCAAAATTTAGAACAATGGTCACCAGAACTTGGTGAGCTTTGGCAGGCATTTGATTTTATTCCAAGATGGCAACAGGATGATATTATGGTTTCTGTCGCTCCAAAAGGTGGCTCTGTGGGCAAACATTACGATGAGTACGATGTTTTTTTGGCACAAGGATATGGCAAAAGACGCTGGCAGCTGGGCAAAATGTGCAGTCTTGATACGCCTTTTGTAGAAAATCAACCCATTCGCTTGCTAGATGACATGGGTGAGCTTATTTTTGATGAAGTGCTAGAAGCTGGTGATGTACTGTATGTGCCACCAAGATTATCCCACTATGGCGTAGCAGACGATGAATGTCTAACTTTTTCCTTTGGATTTCGTCGCCCCAGTATGGTACAAATTTTAGATGAAGTTGCTGACATCGCCACTCATCACACAGAATTATTTTCACCAATTGTCTTACCACAAACTAAACAAAATAGCCCTTATGAACTTAGCCAAGAAAGTCTAAGTGCCATTAAAAATAATCTCATAGACACACTAAATTCTGATGCAGGCAATGATATTATTAAAACTGCACTTGCTGAGCTGGTCAGCCGTCGTCAATATGAGCTTTTAGCTTTTGAAGATGAACTTGATGCCACAATATTACAAAATCGTTTAGCAAATGGCGAGTGTTTAGCCATTAATCCTGCTAGCCGATTTGTATTTGTTGATGGTACTTGGTATATTAATGGTAATGATATTTGTTTTAATACTGACGAATTTTTAATATTTGAAAAACTGATTCAAGGTGATGTATTAACTTTATCAGATATTGCCACTGATTTATTGCCTGCTGCAGCCGATTGGTTAAATAACAACTGGTTAATTTTATACTAGCTAATTTATATGGATAGTAATATCACAAAGGTCTGTTTTTCAAACCTTTTTTAATTTGATTGTTTATTTTATTTTTATTTCGTATTATTCGTTCACAATTTAGAAAAACTATTTAAAAAAATCCTAAAAATTTCGTTGTTTAGCAAAATTTTACCTAAGTAATTCATGTTAAAATAACCTGAATTTTATCAAGGATACAAAAATGCATTTAAAAAATACACAAAAACCGTCAAATTTATCTAAAAATGAACATTTTTGCACTCAACAAGGATTTAGCGGCTTAAAAATTTTATCTTTATTGATTGCAATCATTTTAGGTGGTACATTGGTCTGGGTAGCTCTTGATCCAGACTCCAATGGTAAAGCCCTACAAAGTCAATTACCAAGCCAACTTCAATTAAGCCAGCCTGAGCCTGCTGCCCCTGAAGAACCCAAGCCGGCTGCTCAAAAAGTAGAAGCTCCAGAACAAGTATGGCAACCAACATTGGCTGATACCAACAAAACCAACCCTGATAAGCCAGCGCCTATCACTTCTTATCATGATGCGGTTAGCAAAGCAGCTCAATCTGTGGTTAATATTTATACTACAAAAAAAGTTGAAAACCCTTATGCGGATGACCCTGTTTTTCAACAGTTTTTTGAATATTATGGGCAAGGTCAAGAGCAAAGTGAAGGAGCGGTTAGTTTGGGCTCAGGTGTTATTGTCTCAGCTGATGGTTACATCGTAACTAATGCCCATGTTATTGAAAAAGCCGATGAAATTACCGTCGCATTAAATGACGGTAGAAAGACACTTGCTAAAATTGTTGGTAGCGACCCTGACAGCGATTTAGCGGTAATCAAAGTGGATTTAGAGGGGCTTACACCTCTTGCATTCCGCCGTGACTCAATTTTAGTGGGCGATGTAGCTTTGGCTATTGGTAATCCATTTGGAGTTGGTCAAACGGTAACACAAGGGATTATTTCAGCCACTGGACGAGCAGGTCTTGGTGTAAGTAGCTTTGAAGATTTTATTCAAACCGACGCTGCTATTAATCCAGGTAATTCTGGTGGTGCCTTAGTTGATGCGAATGGTGCTTTGATTGGTATTAATACTGTCATCTATTCACGTTCTGGCGGCAGTATGGGCATTGGTTTTGCCATTCCAACCAATATTGTTGAGCAGGTGATGGATGGACTGATTAAAAATGGCAAAGTCAGTCGCGGCTGGTTAGGCATTGAAATTGCCCCAGTCAATAAAAGCCCTACTGATTTATCCAATGACACAGGGGTAACCATTGCTAATGTTTTATCAGGTGGTCCTGCTGATACCGCAGGATTAAAAGCTGGTGATGTGGTGTTATCCATCAACAACCAGCCTGTTAAAGACGCTAACGCTCTAATAGGCACAGTTGCGCGCACCACCCCAAATAGTGAACTAAGTTTGGTTGTTAATCGCAATGGTCAAAAGCAAAATCTATCTGTTACTGTAGGTGAACGTCCAAGCGCCCAACAAGCCAAAACTCCCCAAAACCGCCAACTAACCCCTGAAGAAGCTGAAAGAATCCAAAAATTACTTCAGGAGCTAGGCAGAATGCAGCGCTAATTATTTGTTAATGATTTTATCAAATAATTTTATTGGATGGTGTTATTAACAGTTTGTTCAGTCATCATTTTAACCGATAAAATGTGTTTACATAATCCACGTTTTGTTTGATGTTTGGCAAACCACTGACAAGTGCATTGTGGTTTGCCATGTTTGATTAAAACTGTGTGTGTCACATCAGTACCAGTAACACGGGCTTCTAGTTCTGTTGGTGTGTTTTTAATCAATTGTACATCTTGCGAATTGGATAACTTTTTGGCATTTTTTAAACGTGGATTTAATGATAAAATTCTATCCATTTTAAACGGTAAGCGACGATAATAATGTTGATAGCCTTCCAAATCAAAACCTAAAAGCCCCATGGCTGATAAGCTTGCGGTCATTTGTTCGGTAGTTGCAAAGTCCAAATCGTATTCAAATGACAGCAAGGTTGGGTCAAATGTTTCATTGGATTTTAGCAAATGATTGAATGCATAAATAAATTCTACTGGTATATCAGTTAATTTATCCAAAACATTTCCTTCACCGCTAAATCCACGATAATAATCTGGCGAAATTGCCAAAGTCATGCGCAAATGACCCATATATAATTGCACTGCTAAACTTTCACCATCGTCAGCCTGATATAAACACATCACATCAATAAATGGCAACAACCCCTCAAGCAGTCTTAACCGCTCAATCCCGCCAATACGAATACTATGTGGTTTGGCAATTGGGGATAATTGCAATCTTCCTGCAATGTAGCTGGCATACAAAACTGCTGTAGATTTACCTTTGGGTATTTGATTAAAAAATTGTATGGTCTGCATTTTATTTAATTTAAATACTTCCTTCATGTCTGCCATATACAATTGTACACTTGTTAGACCCTTAAGCCAACGCTCAGGCAATTTCACCTTTTTTTCTACCACATCAGTTTTTTCAGTCTGGATACGAACCTCATTATCACCAACTGCAAGCAGCATCAATTCTTGCTTTTTAACTGCATTTAAAGCATTAATCATTGGTTCGTTAAAATCAACATTAGTTGTACCACTGGCAATAAATTGACCATCCAAACCTTGTTCTAAAATATCCAATCGTGCATAGACGCCATTACACGAAGAAAAACCCTCAAAACGCATTTTCTCCTTACCTGTAGTTACAATCGGGTCAAGTAAACGCACAGGAATCGGAGCAAAACTTGAACGCACCACCTTTGAAACTGTCATCAAACACTTAGCAGTTAAAGCAGAATCCACAATTTCACCTGTAAAAAAACAAGGAATATTCTGAATTTCTTCAATTTGGGTATGATGAGCCAAAACCAATTCATTCAAATTAGCTTTTTTATGGATATGGCTTACACTTTTATAAGCAAAATCAATGTTGTTCATAACTTCTCTTTTTCTTTAAATAAAACCATTAAATAAAAAAATAATCAATGAATAATCAAAGTGATTGACTATTTATAGTTTTTTAATTTTTGCAATTATGCTTTTTAGACTATATGCTTGATTTAACAGAACATCCAGATTTGTTAAAACTTCTTTATTGGGTTTTTGATTGTATTGACCTAAAAGGATATAATATAATTCTAACATTTTTTTAAATCCAATAGGCTGTTTTTCTTCAAATTTAACTTTAGATAAAATATCATCCACTAATTGCAAAACAAAAGATGAATTAGTAGAACCATATTGATTTAATAATGTAATACTTTCAATAAATCGACTAAACGGCGCAGAATTATTTTCTATCAGCGCTGTAATATGCTTAGCAAAAACAGATATTTCTATTTTTTGCTGATCAATCAAAGATTGCAATCCATCAACAGCAATCAAACGTACATCTTTTTTAGAATGAAACAATAAATAGGCTAATATCATCAATGTGTATTGATTTATTGGATGGCATTTCTCAATAAATGACTGCACCATAACAGTAAATGATTTGGCATTTTTCCCATCTAAAAACTCAAAAACACCATTTGCAAATACCTTATCAACATACAATGCATTTACTGGTGTTAAACTTTTTATAAAATTAAATTGATGACCAAAATTATCATAATATCCATCAAAAACACTGACATAGCTCCAGTGTCCGTTATATTGTTTCATATAACATTGTCGACGATAGATATCTGTGGTTGATGCCAATCTAAAGTATTTTGGTATTTCACAAGCAATGGCATACCCAACCACCATTTTTTTCCATTTTTTGACTTCATAACTATATTCATAGATTGGTTGCATACGATAATGTTCATCTTGTTTTGGCAAGACTTTATCGTATATTTTGCCATCTTCGTGAGAATAATCCAAATCAATCTGTAGATGATGGGTTAATGCTGCTGTTGCCCATAATCCACGCCAAGACTGCCAGTTATCCTGATTAATTTCATTTACCTTATAAAGATTTTGGTCTTGATGATTATTTTGATGTTTGCCAAAATACTCTTTTAGTTTGGTGATAGAGTTATGGATAATATTTTCATCTTTGATAGTTACTTCATCAATCCATGATTGTGGCGGAATCGTTTCTGGAATTTTGTGTTTACCAAAATGACAATACAAAATTTCCTTTAAATAGCGATTATCTAATTTTTCAATCAGCTCAAATAATAAATCATCCTCTCTTTGGTTTTGATTTCTAGGTGTTCTTGCCAATGCAACCGATAAGTCTGTAAAGTCAAAATTAATATTTTTTTCTTGATATTCCAATAATCTATTAATTAAAATATCTGGTTTGATAAAACTTGGATAATGAGTTGGCAATGACAACAAAGTTACGCCTTTATTATTTTTGTTTAAACGGTAAAATTGTCTTAGGATATTGGCAAACGCATAAATAATTTTATAAGTGGAATCATGATAATTATTAATCTTATTAGAATTAAACATGCTATTTTTTACCACTAAAGCGTAAATAGCGGACATAAAAATATCATGAAAGTTACTTGATAAATACTCATCATCATATCTTTCTTGTTTTAAAACAGTTTCTATTTGTTGATACGCATCATCTGGAAACTGGTTTTGATAAGATAATATAAGCCAACTATTAATCAATCGTTCATATTCAATCGGTTGTTTATCATTTTTCAAACGGCCTAACGAAAATAAGAGTTTATAAAAATCCTGATACAAAATACATTCGTTATTCTTATCAAAATAATCAATGGTGTGGTCTTTATATTCATAAACTATTTGTTTACTATTATCAAATTCTATTTTATCTTGACCGTCTAATAAAAATGCAATGATGTTTTTAGCATCTTGAGCAATATTATCCTGATAAACTATAATTTTATCTATTACATCTTGATGGTTTTCTTTGTCTTTAAAATATGTTTTTATAATTTTTGCTGTACGTTCTTGTAACGATAAATCATCACCAATAAATACATTAGGGAGTGATAATAGAATGTCTAATGTATATTTTTGTTTTTCTTTATCTTGTTTTAAAATATTTTGAGCAATCGATAAGATTGTTTTAATGGTAGTTTTATTATTAGAATTCATCAGTATCATATCAAAATAGCTGATAAAATCTGCTATATTAAAATCATCTAATTGATAAATTTCTTTAATTTGGCTTAAGGCAAAATTTACCACGGATTTATTTTCATGATTTAATAAAGAAAATAAATTATCTTGTAAATAAATAAGTTCATCTTGACTTGGTTCTAATAATAAAAATAATTTTTTAAAATAAGATTTTGCGTTATCCTGCCAAAGATTGGTTTGTATTTCTAAACATTTGGTTAACACCCAATTTCTATCCAAATTTTTATTTTCAACTAAATGAATAAATATTTGATGAAAACCATCAACAAAATCTGAATTCTCAATATTTTTATTATTATAACTAAATTGCCAGTATATCCAGCTACTGGAGTTTTGAATATTGGTTTCATATTCAAACAAGGAAGGTATCTCTCTATTTATTACAGCATCATCTTTCAAAATTAACTCAAATTTAACTTTGACTTTTTTATTTTGTTTATCAAGAATAAAATATTCTTTTTGGAGTGAGTTGGCAAAAGATTTTGCAAACAAAGAGGGTTGATAATTCATATATCCTTGATTTTCATAAAAGCGTAACTTTCGATAATCTACTTGCCATTCATTTTTTTCAAACAATAAAAACAATGCTTCAATACAGATTGGATTTAATTGTTTTAATAATTCTAAATTTTGATTATCTTGTTTTGTAAAAAAATTACTGGTTAATATGTGGTAAATACAATCCCAACGGCTATTAATCTCATCACCAGATAGTAGTGCTAAACCCAAAAGTGCAATTATTATTCTTTGTCTTTCACCACCACGGCTTCCCCAGCGGCTTCCCCATTTGGAGGTTTTTTCTTTTAATTCCTGCCAATCCAACCAATAATGACGCAATTTACTCAATTCTTTTTTTAGCCAAGTTTTATTATTTTCTTGGTACGTTTGCAAAAATGGCAATACTTTTTGATAATCGCCTTCTTGAATCAAAGTATTTAATTCATCTAAAATCAATTTTTTTTGAATGTGTGACTCAGATGGCTGTTTAGATGGTATGACGGACACTTCGCCGTTTTCGGTATAACCTTTGGCTTTTTTTGCTTTAATTAATTTTTCAGCATCTTTTTTGCAGCTTTGAGCATCTGTAAATTCTTTGGTTTTAGATTGTCCTTGTGTACCAATTTTGCCATAAGTGACTGTATGTTGATTTTCATTAACAACAATCTGCCAAAATTTATCGGATTTTTCATCATGATATTCAAGATATGTCATAGGTATTTCCAAAAAAAAATAAATAAAAGTTCTTTATAAAATCAATAGGTTAAAAACTTATACGATGATAAACCCATTTAAAATTAACGTCAAGACAGTTTGGGGCGTTTTATCTGTATTTTTATCTATTTCTTTTGTATTCAATTTCTTTTATACTACAAAATCAATCATTAAATAGCGTTGCGATATGACCGATTATTCTAAAAAAATCCGAGAAGTTCGTAAGTTTTTGCTTATTTTGCAAGATAATATTTGTCGCGCCTTAGAAGAACAAGAACTCAAGGGCGGCATTGATGGCGGCAGTGAATGTAAATTTACTGCCGATATTTGGGAACGAAATGAAGGCGGCGGAGGTCGTTCATGTGTCATGTCGGGAGGGCGGGTGATTGAAAAAGCAGGGGTTATGTTTAGTCATATTCATATCAATCAAATGCCAGCTGCTGCCACCCAAAGATATCCGGAACTTGTGGGCAAAAAAGCCGAAGCCTTGGGGCTGTCTTTGGTAGTGCACCCTAAAAACCCCAATATTCCAACCAGTCACGCTAACATTCGTTTATTTGTAGCGCACGCTGATAACGACCCTGTTTGGTGGTTTGGAGGCGGATTTGATTTGACGCCTTTTTATCCAACAATTGAAGATTGCGTGCATTGGCACAAAGTTTGCCATGATTTATGTCAACCATTTGGTGATGATGTTTATCCAAAATACAAAGCTTGGTGTGATGATTATTTTTATCTCAAACACCGCTGTGAAGCTCGAGGTGTAGGCGGGCTGTTCTTTGATGATGTTAACACTCAAAACACAGGTTGGGATTTTGAACGTTGTTTTGACTTTATTAAAGCGGTTGGCTCTGGTTATCTTGATGGCATTTTACCTATTTTTAACAAACGCAAACACATGCCCTATACCCAAAAACAAAGAGAATTTCAGCTATATCGCCGAGGTCGTTATGTGGAATTTAATTTAATTTATGACCGTGGCACATTGTTTGGTTTACAATCAGGCGGACGTACCGAATCCATCTTGGTCAGCATGCCGCCTTGTGCCAGCTGGTCTTATTGCTACGAGCCGGAAGTTGGCAGTGCTGAATTTGAATTAACTGATTTTTATCTAAAAGCCAAAGACTGGTTAAATATTAACCAATGATTTAGGAATTGTGATAATTTGTAAAGTTTCAGTAATATTATGCAAATTGCATTGAGTCTATAAAGTCGCTTATGTTATAGTTATTAGCTTAGTTTGTAATAAACCAATTCTAACAAATAGCCAAGCCTTGATATCTGGAAAATAGCCATGACTTCTTTAAAGCAAACTGCACTTATTGTCTTAACCTCCATCCTTTTAACTGCCTGTAATGGTGGTGGGAACTCCAACAGCCCTGACGTAAAAGCCCGACAAGACCTAATGCAAGATTGGCGCAGTGCCAGCGATATCATGAAAGGTATGATGGAAAACCCAGCATCGTTTGACCCAGCTACCTTTAAAGAACAAGCGTACTTTATTCATGAAAGCAATCAAAAAATGTGGGTGCATTTTGCTGATGCTAATGCCAAGGGCAAAGGGCAGGATGCAATTTGGACGGACGCGGCTGGCTTTAAAGCCAAACAAGATGAATTTGTTACTGCCACTACCAATCTTATTTTGGCTGCTGATTCAGCAAAAACTGCTGCCGATGTCGAACAAGCTTTTGGAAAAATGACAGAAAACTGTGGCGGTTGTCACAAAGCTTATAAAAAATAAGCATCGCTTGCCAAAATCCCCTTTAGCAACAAAGGGGATTTTTATTTTTAATTAAATTTCGTGATACAGTTTTGCTCCTGTTTGCTGATAGGTTTGTTTCATTTGCTCCAAACCTTCGGCATATTCTCTAACATTTTGAGTAATTTTCATAGAGCAAAATTTTGGACCACACATTGAGCAAAAATGAGCGGATTTATGAGCTTGTTTTGGCATGGTTTCATCATGCATACTGCGTGCTGTATCTGGGTCAAGTGATAAATTAAATTGGTCTTCCCAGCGAAATTCAAAACGGGCTTTGGATAAAGCATTATCCCTTACTTGCGCTGCTGGATGTCCTTTGGCAAGGTCGGCGGCGTGAGCAGCTATTTTATAAGTAATAATGCCATCTTTAACATCTTTTTTATTAGGTAATCCCAAATGTTCTTTTGGAGTAACATAACACAACATTGCCGTTCCATACCAGCCAATCATCGCCGCACCAATTGCTGATGTAATATGGTCATAACCTGGAGCAATATCCGTAGTTAAAGGTCCTAAGGTATAAAATGGCGCTTCATGGCAAATTTCCAGCTGCAAATCCATATTTTCTTTAATCATATGCATAGGCACATGCCCAGGTCCTTCAATCATTACTTGCACATCGTGCTGCCATGCTCGTTTGGTCAATTCACCCAGCGTTCGTAATTCACTAAATTGAGCTTCATCATTAGCATCTTGAATACAGCCTGGACGCAGACCATCGCCCAAACTAAAAGACACATCATAAGCTTTCATAATTTCACAAATTTCATCAAAATGAGTGTATAAAAAGTTTTCTTGATGATGAGCCAGACACCACTGCGCCATAATCGAACCGCCCCGAGAAACAATTCCTGTTAAACGATTTGCTGTTAATGGCACATAACGAAGCAGCACGCCTGCATGAATTGTAAAATAATCAACGCCTTGTTCAGCTTGTTCGATTAACGTATCTTTAAAAATTTCCCAAGTAAGGTTTTCGGCAATACCGTCTACTTTTTCTAGCGCTTGATAAATTGGCACCGTACCAATCGGCACAGGTGAGTTACGAATAATCCATTCGCGAGTTTCATGGATGTTTTTGCCCGTAGACAAATCCATAATGGTATCTGCTCCCCATCGGGTCGCCCACGTCATTTTTGCAACCTCTTCATCAATGCTTGAACCTAATGCTGAATTACCAATATTGGCGTTAATTTTTACCAAAAAATTACGCCCGATAATCATTGGTTCAGATTCTGGGTGATTGATGTTAGCAGGAATAATTGCTCGTCCTGCAGCAATTTCTTGACGAACAAATTCTGGGGTAATCTCAAAAAGATTTTTTGCGCCAAAATTCTGTCCTTTGTGCTGACGCATATCCACACCTTCAGCTTGACGCTGATTTTCACGAATTGCCACATATTCCATTTCAGGAGTAATGATTCCTCGTTTGGCATAATGCATTTGAGTAATGTTCTTACCAGTCTTAGCACGCTTGGGCTTGGTAATATGAGCAAAACGCAAATCTTGTGTTAAAATATCATTAAGACGCTGTCTACCAAATTCAGAAGTCAGCGCTGGCAGTTCTTCGGTATCGCCTCGTTCATCAATCCAACGCTCTCTAAGTCGTGGCAAGCCTTTATTTAAATCAATTTCCACATTAGGGTCAGTATACACCCCTGACGTATCATAAACTAAAATAGATGGATTGGCTTCAGCTTCCGTTTTGGTTTGAGTATCTGTTAAATCAATTTGGCGAAAAGGTACTTGAATATCAGTTCTTGAGCCTTCTACATAAACTTTTTTTGATGCAGGCAAAATGCGAGTTAAATCTTTGGCATCTTGCTCGTGTTTGTCGTTTTGAGTTGATAGATTTGTTTGATTCATCATAAAACCCTTAATCATGATTAAACAAATCAAGCCATCAATTTTATGATAAATCCACAAAAAGCGCAGAAAATCAGAAGGTTATTGATATGCTTGATTCCTACGGCGGTATTAACCGCATCAGGTTCAACGGTATCTGTGTCTATAATTAAAATAAATTAAAATAATTCAACACAATCTCAGCAGTTTATTGACCGCACTCCGTCAAGCTTTTGGCATTATAACATAAAAACACAAATAATTTAAAAATGTACATCTTTCAACTTATTATCTTAATAATGCTATCAATTTTTTTATTACTATTGATTTATTGATGTTAATATCATCATTAAAATAGTTAATTGATTTTTATGTTAAAATGAGTCTAATAAAATAACAAACAAGGAAGTTCATGGAAATGGCCGCCTTAAAATCACCATCTTTAATTGAACAGCTCACCATTACTTTAATTGGTGTATTTGCCTTTTTGCAAGTATATTCCATCCAAGCAATTTTGCCAATTTTAATCCATGATTTGAATGCCAGTGAAGTGCAAGCGGGCATGATGGTCGGTGTAACTGTGATGGGCATTGCCCTTTTATCGCCTTTTGTAGGCATTTTATCAGATAGATTGGGACGCAAAATCTTTGTTGTGGGTGCCTTATTTTTGCTCAGTATTCCAACGGCTTTAATTTCTATCAGCCAATCAGTACACATCATTAGTTTTTGGCGATTTTTGCAAGGAATTTTTGTACCTGGAATTACAGTGGTCTTAATTGCCTATATCGGTGAAGAATACCGTCATCATCTGGCTAAAATGATGAGTTTATATGTGATGGGTACAGTTTTGGGAGGCTTTGGTGGGCGGTTTTTGGTAGGTCATCTTAATGAATTGATTGGATGGCGATACGCTTATGCAGTGATGGCAATCTTTACACTTATTGGCGCAATCATTGTGCTAAAAACTCTACCAAAATCTCAACATTTTTCCCAAAGTGGTAATTGGTCTAGCGCCGTTACGCTGCTAATTTCTCATGCTAAAAATCGCTACGTCATCAGTGCTTGTTTATTAGGAGCGTGTGTACTGTTTTCTTTAGTGGCGTGCTTTACTTTTATTAATCTGCATCTAGCTCAACCGCCCTATCTTTTATCAACGTCAGCGCTTGCCAATATTTTTAGTATTTATTTAATTGGTATGGTCATTACGCCTTTATCTGCCAAAGCAATTGGTCGTTTTGGTATGGTTAAAACCATCATTGGTGCTGTCAGTATTTCCGTTATCGGCGTGCTGCTAACACTGAGCGCGCCGCTTTGGATGATTATCTTTGGCTTGACCTTAATGTCTTCTGGCGTCTTTGTAACCCAATCAGCAACCATCAGTTACATTGCAAGCCATATCACCAAAGGTCGCTCACTGGCATCTGGTTTGTATTATATGAGTTATTATGGCGGTGGCAGCATTGGCGCTTGGCTGTGCGGCTTAGTATATATGCAAGGACAATGGACTTATACCGTATACACCATTATTGGCGTGCAGCTATTAGCCTTAACGGTTGCACTTATGTTTATGCGTCAATAATCATCACATACTAATGCAAAGGGGCAACTCTTAACACTTCCTCTAATGTCGTTACGCCTTCACTGATGCGTTTTGCCCCCTCGATTCTAAGCGGAAAAACCCCTTCGCTGTAGGCTTGACGTTTTAATTCATCAAGCCCCACCCCTTTGGCAACCATTTTTTTTAATTCATTAGACATTGGCATAATTTCATAAAGCCCAATTCGCCCCTTGTATCCTGTATTACGACAAACATCGCAACCCACAGGATGATATAATTTTTTTGGCAAAGGCGCATTCCAAGGCGCAACTAGTTCACGCCACTGCTGGGCAGCAGGCGTGTTTTCTTCCACAAAATGAGCTTGTTTACATTCAGAACACAGTGTTCGCACCAAACGCTGCGCCATCACACCCAAAATCGTTGCTGACGTCAAAAAAGGTTGTACGCCCAAATCGTGTAAACGAGTTAGAGAACTTGGGGCATCATTAGTGTGTAGCGTGGATAATACCAAATGACCCGTTAGGCTTGCTTGTACTGCCATATCTGCTGTTTCGGTATCGCGAATCTCACCAACCATAATAATATCAGGGTCTTGACGCATCAGTGAACGGATACCATCCGCAAAATGTAAATCAATACCCGCATTAATCTGCATTTGATTAAAGGCTGGTTCAATCATTTCAATAGGGTCTTCAATAGTGCATACATTGACCCGCTCAGTTGCCAATTGTTTTAAGGTGCTGTACAGTGTTGTTGTCTTCCCGCTGCCTGTTGGACCTGTTACTAAAATAATACCGTTGGGATGAGCGGTCAATTCATGCCAAACATCCAGCTGTTTTCCCATTAAACCCAATTGACTAAAAGACCGTACCAACACCTCTGGGTCAAATACCCTCATAACTAATTTTTCACCAAAAGCAGTAGGCAGTGTAGAAAGGCGCAGTTCGGTTTCTAGTCCTTTATGGGTACGTGTTTTTAAACGCCCGTCTTGAGGTTTTCTTTTTTCTGCAACATTGAGTCTGCCCAAAATTTTAATGCGCGCTGTTACTGCCGTCATAATCGCCACAGGCATTTCATAAACCGTATGCAATACCCCATCGATGCGAAAACGCACTTTACCTGTTTGTCGGCGTGGTTCAAGATGAATATCTGATGCTCTTTGCTCAAAAGCGTATTGCAAAAGCCAATCCACTACTTTAACAATATGCTGGTCATTAGCGTCTGGATTATTACTGTCGCCAAGTTGTAATAGCGCTTCAACATTGGTTACATCAGCCGCTGCCCGTTTTTGAACCGTGTGAGCGCCAGCAATCGCTTTGGTGACTTGATAAAATTCTTGACGATAGCGATTTAGCTGTTCTGGACTAGTATAAACTGTGCTGATGACTTTTGGTTTAACAATTTGATAAATATTAGCATGCCAATCACGGTAAAACGGTTGGTCAGTTGCAATGGTAACTTTTTTATCACTAACATCAATAGGCAAAATATAATGATTTTTGGCGTATTCAAACGACATAATCTTAGTGATGGCAGGAACATCCACTTTGAGTGGGTCAATCTTAAACATCTCAAGCCCAGCTTTATGTGCCAGCCATTGATTGAGCTTGTCCAGTGTTAAAGGTTGATGGTCAATTTGGCTAACCAAATTAAATTTGGTAATAACTTGCAAAGGATGCAAGCTTACATCTTTGCGGCTAGTCATGACCAAATGATATGATTTTTGGTCAATATATCCTGCATTTAATAATTCGTCTAAACACCAGCGCAAATCGATAATAATAGAAAGTTGATTTTGATTCATGTGTATGTAATTTTTTGATTATTTTTAGACAAATTACCAAGAGTTTAAAAAAAATTCAACCCTAAAACGATAAAAACCATAATTCTGATTTTTAAGTCTATTTATTAGGGCTATTTTTAGAAAAAGAATCAATCAGTAAACCAAAAAGCAAGGCTAGTAATGCCAAAAATCACTCCAATTAGGCGATTAAACTATTTGCACAAACTTTCGCAAGGTACGCCGTCATTGTTTCGGTCAAGACTGGATACACCACAAGTATTTAGATAATATTTGGCTTCAGAGCAACTGCTCATTTGACTGCAATAACGCTTTGTGCCGCATTGCTGATTGTTACCGCCCTGAGCCGAGCCTTTACTATGACTGGTATGGCTGGCGTTATTGGCAGTTCTTGTTGTGGTGATTGTTTTGGTCGTGCTTTTAGTTCGTGAGCCGCCACCACGTCTAGCTTCGGCAACATTGATACCGCTTAAAACAATACAGGCAGATACTAAAACTGCAAAAAATTTCATAAAAACTTCCAATATTTAAAATGATTGAAGGTAATGATTCTATCATACTTTACAACCATGCACTATTAAAAATTAAATAAATTAGATTAAAATCAAAGAGTTAATTTAGTTAAAATCAGCTGTTTATTATGGTGAATGTGCAGTGTGTTTCTATGCCCAACACTGACTATAATTGCTCTTGGTAATTGTTTAATAATTAAGCAATATAACGCCTGCTCGATAGGTTCATCAAGTGCAGATGTTGCTTCATCCAAAAACAATACATCGGGACGTTCAAGCAAAACTCGCAAAAATGCCACGCGCTGCAATTCACCTGGCGACAATAAAGTCTGCCAATCCTGAATTTTGTCCAGCTCGTTTATCCATTTATCCAAATAACATTGGCGCATAAGCGATTTTAGCTCATCATCTTTTGCTTGAATGCTAGGATAACAGATGGCTTGTTTTAATGTGCCTTGTGGCATATAGGCTCTTTGCGGTACAAATAGAATTTTACCGCCGGGCGTCTTGAGCGTACCTTCTACAGCGAATGGGCAAATTCCCGCCATTGCCTTTAATAATGTGGTTTTTCCCGTGCCTGATGTTCCCTGAATTAAAAGCCTATCACCTTGATTTAATTGAAGATTAATTGGTTCACTCAGACCTTTACCATCACAAACTATCATAAAATTTTCTAAAACCAAAGCATCTGCTTGCTCAGGCTTAAAGACGATGTTGTTATCCAAACCATCCAAACGGAATAAAAATCCATGCAAACGGTCAATTCTGGCTTGATACAAGGTAAATTCTTCATAAAACAAACGAAAAAATGATAAAGCACGCATTAAACGGTTAAAAGATTGTACTGTTTGATGCATATCACCAAGTTTGATTTGACCTGCAAAAAATCGAGGCGCTTGCAGCATTAATGGAAGCAGCATTGCCGTTTGAGTTACGCCAGTATTAAAACCATCCAAACCAAGCATTTGACGCACAATTGCCCAACGATTGATGATAATGGCTGAAAAACGTTCGGATAGATGCTTTTTTTCTTGTTGTTCGCCGTCATAAAAGGCAATACTTTCGGCATTATCTTGCACTCTAATCAGTGAATAACGATAATCGCCATGTAATTTTTCTTTATTAAAGTTTAAATTAATCAATGGCTTACCAATCCAAACTGAAATTAGTGTTGCTACAATGATAAATAGATAAATAAAAAATACTACCCCTTTTGGTATACCCAACCCAAACAACACCAAAATGCCAGAAAGCCCCCACAAAATAATGGTGAATTCAACCACACTAACCACGGCATTAATCACCCCACGCACAAGCTCAACACTTGTAGTAATAAACTCTCTAGCATCTTGTTCTATACGTTGATCAATGTTGTCAGGTGTGTGGTTTTGATAATGTAGGCGATAATAATTTTTTTGATAAAGCCAGCGTTCTAGTAAAACGTGATTTAATTTTTCCAACCAACGAATCTCAAATGTCTGACCAATCAGTGTATCAATGATTTCTTGAATGACTTTAAAAATCACCAATAATGCATTTAAAAACGCAAAAAACCAAAAAACTTCGGCTTTATTGTCTTGCAATGAACTGTAGAGTTGATTGTAAAATTTGGTATTAAGTACGCTAATTTTAACTTCTATCAATACAAAAAACACTAAAAGTCCAATCATTAAAAACACTTTAGAAATTTGACTTAAGTTTAAACAAGGATGAACAATTAGCCAAAACTTTTGTCCAAAATTTGTTCTTTTAAGCAAATACATACAGCCTAAAAGTCCAAGCATAACCCAAAAAAACGCTTTAAACAGCCAAAAACCTGCGGTGATTAATTCTGCCTGCCAATTCATCATAATTTTAAAACCCTAGAAAAAACCTTTTGCCCAGCCAACAAGACAAAAGGTTTTTGAATCATGATTCTTAAATCACTGGTAATTTTTTTAATCAATATTTAAATTTAACACTCACGCGAATGTTACGTGGCTCACCATAAGAAACCAATTGTGAATTTGGGGTTGTGCCAATTAAGTAATCTTTATCAAAGACATTTTTTACCGCCAGACCTACACCCCAATGTTTGGCTTCATAACCCGCCTTTAAATCTAAGAGCGCATAACTTGGCAAGTCGATAAAACTAGTGCTGCGCCAAGCGGTGCGTTTGCCTTGATATCTTGCCCCGCCGCCGACGTACCAACCCAAACGGTCAGGACTAAAATAATATTGGGTAGAAAGTGATGCAGCATGTTTGGGAATCTGGCTGATGCGTTGACCTTTTTCATAACTAGTTGCTGCCTCTTCAATTTTAGCAGTAGGTATATAACTGTATGTCCCTGAGATATTCCATTGATTATTTAAGACAAGCGCTGTTTCTAATTCCACTCCTTTGGTACGTTGTTTGCCAATCAAATCAGAATAAGTTGCACCATCAACCGTTTCAGCCACATTTTTACGCGTCAAATCATAATATGATAAATAGCCCTGTAAACGGCGACTAAATCCTTGAAATTTTACCCCAACTTCGGCTTGATGACCTTTTTCAGCGTCTAAAATTTTACCATCTTGACCCAAATCACTGTTTGGATTAAACGATGTGCCATAACTGATATAAGGTGCAAATTTACCTTGATAATCGTACATAATAGACGCCGCACCTGTAAAGGCGTTATCGGATGATTTGGTATAAGTTTTTTTAACGTCATCTTTTAATTGGGTATTTGCCCAATCATGGCGAGCTGTCAGATTTACAATAAAATCATTAAAACGCATTTTATCTTTTAAATATACGCCTGCATACTGGGTGTGGGTTAACCAATCGCGATTTTTCCTTACCACGCCTGTACCTGTATAGGTGTAATCAGGAGCATCGGCATCAAACGATTCATTGGCATTGCCGCGCGTAATAATATAGTGACTGCGTTCACGCAATAAATCCACGCCTGCGGTTACATCGTGCTGAATTCTACCCGTATCAAACCACACTTGAGCACGGTTATCCATGGTGTACATGGTATCTTTTTTATCCTGAACATTTACCTCTCTACCAATAACGCCATCACGATAAAAATTATCAGAAGACCTTGCCAGTGTTGGGTTACCATCAGTTTCAGTTTTAGTAACGGCAAAAATAGAACTAAATTTGACCTTATCATTTAAATTATGAGATAAATCATAACCAACACGAAACGTTTTTTGCTCATCGGTATTTTGCGGTAAGCCAAAAAAGGTTTTGGCAGAATATTTTTCATGAGCATTACGCACGGTTTTTACACCCGTACGTAAATTAACCTTATTATTGTGCGGCAATCCTTGTTGGCGTAAATATTCACGCCATTGATAACTGCCCAGAACTGTCAAATTGGTTTTATCGCCCAAATCAAAGGTGTAGCTAGGAGCAATATAAAAATTTTTAAAAAATACATAATCCGTCGCGTCATCACGGTCGCTATAACGACCATTGAGACGAAATGCCCCTTTATTGGTTTGATTGGGTGCATGGTTAATATCATAACTGATTTCTTTTTGATTAAAATTTCCCAACGTGATTGTTGCGCGATTAAATGATTCATTTTGTGGGCGTTTTGAAGTAATGTTTACAATTCCACCCGGAAGCCCCATGCCATAATCAGCAGTTGCCGGACCTTTGACCACTTCAATGGCGTCCGCCGCTCCCACATCCCATGCCCGTAAATTATTTGTAGAAGTTTGTACTCGCATACCATCAACGTAAGTCTGAGCGGATGATACTTGTCCACGAATGATAAAATCATCCCAGCCACGACGACCTTGCACTCCAGAATTTACACCTGCCACATTTTCTAAAAGCTCAGCAACCGTTGATGCTTGTTTTTGTTCTACTTGCTGTGGTGTCAATACAGTGATGGATTGAGCCGTTTCGTATAACGGCGAATCATCTTTTAGAGAAATGGGTTTAATGGCAACGTATTTCCCCGCTTCTTTTGATACATCAATCACCATAGTTTCAAGTTCCACGGTTGGTTCTTGGGTTTGGGCGTATGTGAAAGTGGAAAAAAGAACACTGGCACTAAGCACAGATAAAGGGAATTTACGCATAAATTATCTCTAAAATAAGAATAATGATAATGATTTACAAAGTTATAAATATTATATTAAAAAAGAAAGATAAAAGCTACAAAAAAACACACTTAATTTATGAAAAATTTAAGTGTGTTTTGATTAAAGTCAAGTAGTTATCAGTTATGTTATATAATTATATTTATATAATCATATTAAAGATTGAACTGCATCCACAACTGCTTGAGTGGTGATGTTAAAATGCTTGAATAAATCTTTAGCAGGAGCTGACTCGCCAAAGGTAGTCATGCCAATGATTTTTCCATCCAGCCCAACAAACTTATACCAATAATCACAAATACCTGCTTCAACAGCAACTCGGGCACGAATGTGATTTGGTAGAACTTGTTGGCGGTATTCCAAAGACTGCTTTTCAAAGGCTTCCACGCATGGCATCGATACCACACGCACCCCATCAAGCTGATTGTAAGCGTTGATTGCAAGCTCTACTTCTGAGCCTGTTGCAATGATGATGGCTTTTAATTCACCTTTTTCTTTTGCTAAAATATAGCCGCCCTTGGCAATATCTGCGATTTGTTCATCACTGCGAATTTGATGTGGTAAATTTTGACGAGATAAAATCAGCGCCGTAGGAGCAGTTTTAGTTACAATTGCCTGTTTCCAAGCCACCGCTGTTTCAACAGCATCACAAGGACGCCATGTATAATGATTGGGAGTATTTCTTAAACTGGCAATTTGTTCTACAGGCTGGTGAGTTGGACCATCTTCACCCAGTCCAATTGAATCGTGAGTGTAAACCTGAATGATGCGCTGTTTCATTAATGCTGCCATACGCACTGCATTGCGAGCATATTCCATAAACATCAAAAACGTTGCTGTAAACGGAATGAATCCACCATGCAGCGCCACACCATTGGCAATGGCAGTCATACCAAATTCACGTACACCATAATGCACATAGTTACCATCAGTATGTGCTTGTACGCCTTTTGCATCTTTCCACAATGTCAAGTTTGACCCCGCTAAATCTGCTGAACCGCCCAAAAATTCAGGCAATAATGGAGCAAAAGCAGCAATGGTGTTTTGGCTGGCTTTACGGGTAGCCAGCGACTCGCCCTTTTGTTGAGTTTGATAAATAAATTCATCTGCTTTTTGAATAAAATCTTCAGGTAATTCACCATTTAGACGACGCAATAGCTCTTTTGCATCGTGTGGATAGTTTGCTTGATAGTGAGCAAATTTTTCATTCCACGCCTGTTCAAGCGCTTCGCCTTTAGATTTAGCATCCCATGCCTGATAAATAGACTGAGGAATTTCAAATGCAGGAAAATGCCAATCCATCTCTTGACGAGCTAAAGCAATTTCATCAGCACCCAGTGGTGCGCCATGACAATCTTCTTTACCTTGTTTATTTGGTGAGCCTAGACCAATAACTGTTTTACAGATGATTAGTGTTGGTTTGGTTGTTTCTGCCTTGGCAGCTTGGGTGGCTTCCGCAATGGCTTGGCTGTCATGTCCATCTACGTTTAATACTTGCCAATTGTAAGATTCAAAGCGTTTTTTGGTATCGTCACAAAACCAGCCTTCTACTTCGCCATCAATAGAAATGCCATTATCATCATAATATACAATCAATTTGCCAAGCTCAAGAGTCCCAGCAAGTGAACACGCTTCATGACTGATGCCTTCCATTAAACAGCCATCGCCTAAAAAACAATAGGTGTAATGATTAATGATTTCGTTGTCAGCTTTATTAAATTGGGCAGCTAGCGTTTTTTCAGCCAATGCAAATCCCACCGCATTGGCAATTCCTTGACCCAGTGGCCCTGTAGTAGTTTCAATTCCGCCTGCATAGCCATACTCTGGATGCCCTGCGGTTTTTGAATGTAACTGGCGAAAATTTTTAATGTCATCAATTGTTAAGTCATAACCCGTTAAATGCAATAGTGCATATAACAACATAGAACCGTGACCATTTGATAAAACAAAACGGTCGCGGTTTGCCCATTTTGGGTTGGCAGGATTGTGATTTAAAAACTGACGCCAAAGCACTTCGGCAATATCCGCCATACCCATGGGTGCGCCAGGATGTCCTGAATTAGCTTTTTGAACAGCATCCATAGCAAGGACACGAATGGCATTGGCGTTTTGGCGTTGGTTTAGAGGGGCTGGCATTGGCTAATCCTATAGGTTAATTAAATTGCCATATTTTAACATAATTCATAAAATATTGGGGAATTTCACCGGCAGAACAGCTTAAGGTATTTTTAAGTTATTATGATTTAAACACCTTTTTCACCATTTGAATGAAATATCCATACACCCATGCACACTATCAAATATTTGGCTGTCATTCTGTATTTCATAATGACGATTATGCATACTTGACACATTTATGATGAAATGATGTCATCATTTACAAAACCTAGTCTTAACTTAAAAAAAAATTCTTGATGGTGTAGTCAGCTTTATAAAACTTGTGTTTGTTTGTGATTTTACAGGCGATGACAAACCTTAGTATCTATTTGTAAATAAGGCTTGATAAGCAGCAAATGGGGCTCATCATCTGATTTACTTAGCTTATAATTACTTTACAGCCCCTTTGGTTGCTGCCCTTACAGGCTGTTGCCAAAGCAGTTTGATAGCTTGACCTTGTGCATACATATAGCCAAGGCTGAATAAGCATCTTTTATTACCTTGATTGGCTTTTTGGGTTTAATATGGTGATATTTATTAAATATGCACTTATAAAAAGGCTTAGAGCAAGTGCGAATATGGTGAGTTTTTTAACATAGTGATTTTCTCTATTGGGTAGGTTATTGAAAAACAAAAACGCCCTGATTAACTCACCTGCACTTAACTCTCCACCTAAATAGGAAGTGATAGGCGGAGAATTAGACATGATAAGTTAAATTTTTACTAAGGACACATAATCAAGAAAGCACTTTGACACCGCCCATATATGGTTGCAATACCTTAGGAATATTAACCGTGCCATCCGCATTTTGATGATTTTCCAAAATAGCAAGTAATGTCCGCCCTACCGCAAGCCCTGAACCATTGAGTGTGTGCACCAATTCAATTTTTTTACCGTCCTTAACACGAGCCAACATACGTCTTGCCTGAAAATCACCACAATTTGAACAACTGGAAATTTCACGATAAGTATTTTGGCTAGGTAACCATACTTCGATATCGTAAGTTTTTACTGCACTAAAGCCCATATCACCTGTGCATAATGCCACAACTCGATAAGGCAGCTCCAAAGCTTGTAAAATACTTTCAGCTTGAGCAGTCATCTCTTCTAGCGCCTGCATGGACGTTTCAGCTTTAACGATTTGCACCATCTCCACCTTTTCAAATTGATGTTGGCGAATCAATCCTCGTGTATCACGCCCTGCACTACCTGCCTCACTACGAAAACAAGGTGTGTGTGCGGTTAGTTTGATGGGTAGTTCTTTTAACTCTATAATTGCATCACGAACTGTATTAGTCAAAGGAACTTCTGATGTTGGAATTAAATAATAGTCTTTATCACCACGCAGTTTAAATAAATCTTCTTCAAATTTTGGTAACTGCCCTGTTCCTTGCAAACTATGATTATTCACCATATAAGGCACATACATTTCAGTATAGCCTGCTTGGATATGGGTATCTAACATAAATTGAATCAATGCACGATTTAATCTTGCCAGACCACCTTTTAGGACGCTAAAACGTGAACCAGTTAATTTAGCAGCCAACTCAAAATCAAGCAATCCCAAACCCTCGCCAATGTCTGTATGGTCTTTTATTTGAAAATCAAACGCTCTTGGCGCACCCCATTTTCTAACTTCAATGTTGTCATTTTCATCTTGACCCACAGGTACACTATCATCAGGTAAATTAGGAATGGCAAGACTTTGAGTAATAATAATGGACTGCAGTTCTTTTAATTCATTTTCAGCCACTTTCATGGATTGGCTAACCACTTCCATTTGTTGCAATAGTTCTTCAGCATTTTGTCCATTGCGTTTTAATTCGCCAATTTTTTTTGCACCTTGGTTTTTTTGGGCTTGCAAATCTTCAGTTTTTATTTGTAAGGATTTACGGCGTTGTTCTAAATCTTGCCAAAAATCAATGTCAAGCTGATAACCACGAGTGGCTAGTTTGGCTTGTAAATCACTTAAATCACCACGCAATAATTTGGGGTCTAACATAATTTGCCCTTGAAAAAAATTTGTTCTTAAATTAAGTTTTTAAAGTGGTTTATAATACCAAAAAGCACCATAAATTTCAGCTGATTTTGGTGATTTTTATATTTAATCGGAAATTTTTAGTTTTTTGGTTTATTTTTGTGAAATATTTGGGTAAGATAGGCAAATTCATTGTGTTTATTTTTGTGGTTTTTTATGAAAAATAAAAAAGAAGGTCTTTATCCTTATACCCTACAGCCCATTGCTTTAAATATGACGGATGGCGAATTTAAATCTGCTCAACTTGCACTTTTTGAAAAAAGCGCCAGCACTTATAATATCAAATCACTACGCACCAAAGAATGGATTGTTATTGGGATTACAATTATTTTAGCAATTTGTGGACTGATTTTTTTGCAAGGCTATTCAACCATTATTTTTTGGTTAATGTTGATTGGTGTGGTTGTCTATCTTTTGCTTAGAACACTTGGATTAAAATGGTACATGAAACGCGAATTTGAAAAACAAGTTAGCGAACTTAAAATTCCTGATGAAATGTATCAATTAAAACTTGGCGTGCAAAGTCATGGGCTTATTATGGCAATTCCTGCTAGTACTGACCGATTAACAAATCTACAAATGCGTGGCATGAATGTTCGACAAGCGCCCATGCAACAAGGGGTTATCGCTTGGTCGGCGGTGACATCTTGGGATGAAACAAACGAATTTTTGTTTGTGATGTTTGAAGCGCACGGTCAAAAAGGCAGTCAAATTATTCCGAAACGCTTGCAAAATCAAGGATTACCCATCCAAACCATCATCAAACATCTAAGTCAAGTAAAAGCTAAAGGCATGGAGGGATTACCTTCTGCAGTTTAATTTAAAAAATTAATTAAATTAATTAAAAAATTATAAATATTCAATTTTACCAATTAAAATAGATTGTTTATACTGTACCTAAATAAAGATTTTAAATCGCAACCAAAGCAAACACCCTTAGGAGGGATTATGCAACAATCCATTGACAAATTAAATGTATTGCTATCTGGTTATCATGTGTTTTATTTAAATGTACGTGGTTATCATTGGAATGTAAAAGGTGAACACTTTTTCTCATTGCATACTAAATTTGAAGAACTGTACACTGAGCTACAAAACCAAATTGATGAAATTGCTGAACGCATTTTAACGCTTGGTGGCACACCCCTACACGCTTATAGCGACTATGCGGCATTATCCAACATCCAAGAACACAAAAATTCGTTTGATGGACGTGAATGTGTAAGTGGCGTAATCAAAGGTCTGGAGTCATTAATTGCTGAGCAAAAAGCATTGATTGTGATTGCTGAAGAAGCAGGCGACCAAAATACTGCTGATTTACTTTCAAACTACACCAGTGGTCAAGAAAAACATCTGTGGATGTATAAAGCATTTCTTGGTTAATTTTTTAATTCAAAGCAATTTTTTAAAACCCTTGAAGAGACCATCAAGGGTTTTTTTATGATAAAAAATTAACCACTTAGCAAATAAAAACATTAAAATAAAGCTGTTTTTTGCTATAATTAAAGGCTGTTTTTTTAATATTTGTTTTTTTATGCCAAAACAGCGTCTAAAAGCGTGGCTACCCACTCCAGAAAAATTACACCAAAACCGAATTGTGCGTTGGTTTGCACCTTTTTTGGCAGATGCTCGCCTGTGGCACATGAACCGAAATTCGCTTGGAAGAGCGGTGTATATTGGCGTTTTATGCGCCTTTTTCCCTTTGCCAGGTCAAATGCCACTTGCAATTATTGGCGCACTATTATTTCGAGCAAACGTACCAATGGCAATTGCCCTGACGTGGCTAACCAACCCTTTAACCACCATTCCTATTTTTTGGGCTGCTTATTGTGTGGGCGCTTTTTTACTTGGTGAGCCACTGATTGGTTTTCGAACGGTTGGTGTTTTTGTATCAGAACTGACCAAATGGCTATCGGGAAATGGTTACAATGCTCATATTTTGACACAATTTTCACTACCTGCGTTTGGGCTTGGACTTGTGATTTTTGCAATTGTTACCAGTATTATTGCAGGAATTTTATTTCGGATTGTTTGGCAATATTATATTTTGATTGATTGGCGTAAGCGTCATGGTTATAACGCTAACGCCCCAAAATTTAGCAACCAAAAAAATCGTAAAAGTGATGATGATTTTTCGATTTAATATAATTTTTTAGATTTAAACTTCTTAAATGCAATCTGTCACTGCCATTGTCCACTTTTCATGACCAGCATTCTGTCAGCTTTTTTTGCCAATGCTTTATCGTGTGTTACCATCAAAAGTGCCATACCAAATGTGCTTTGCAGCTCTGATAATAACTCAAAAACTGCATGGGCATTTTCATCATCCAAATTGCCTGTTGGCTCATCCGCCAAAACCAATGCAGGTTTGGTAACCAAAGCCCTAGCAATAGCCACTCTTTGACGCTCCCCGCCTGACAATTCACTAGGGCGATGATGGCTTCGATGCGCCAGTCCAACTTTTTGCAACAGTTCATTTGCCAGCTCTTTAGCTTCTAAAATTGAAACATTTTTTCTCATCAAAAGTGGCATCGCAACGTTTTCGGTTGCGGTAAACTCCGCCAAAAGATGATGGAATTGATAAATAAAACCTAGATACTGGTTTCTTAATTCACCACGCTGAGTTTCATTTAATTGATTAAGGCAAACACCCTTTAACCAAACTTCACCTGTAGTTGGGGTATCAAGCCCGCCCAACAAATGCAAAAGCGTACTTTTGCCAGAACCGCTGCTACCAACGATAGCAACACGCTCGCCTGCCTGAATTGTTAAATCCAGACCCAACAAAACTTCAGTTTTAATTTTGCCTTCATCGTAAATTTTACTAATGCTTTTTGCTTCTAAGATTGCATTCATTTTTTTATCCTTATTCATAACGTAATGCTTGAGCAGGTTGAACTTTTGAAGCACGCAGTGCAGGATAAATCGTCATCAAAAAAGACAACAAAAATGAAATACTCACAACCAACAAAACATCCAAAACTTTTATCTGTGATGGCAAATAATCCACAAAATACGCATTAAATAGCCCCAAACCCAGTGTATTGTTTACCCAATTGAGTAAGTCGCTGACTGTTAAAGAGAAGGTAACCCCTAAAATTGTTCCAAGCACCGTACCAACAACACCAATAATCATACCTTGCACGACAAAAACCTGTGTAATCAATTTAGGAGAAGCACCAAAGGTTTTTAAAATGGCAATATCAGCCTTTTTATCAGTTACCAACATAATCAAACTAGACACAATATTAAAAGCTGCTACCAAAATAATCAGAGATAACAGCAATGCCATCATGGTTTTTTCCATTTGAATTGCAGAAAATAAATTACCATGAGTTTGTTTCCAGTTATCTGAGATTAATCTATCTGGGTCAATGGACTGAGCTTTATCAGCGGCGATTGGTGCATAAAAAATATCATTTAATTTTAAGCGAATGCCTTGAGCGCCTTCTGGTAGTCTCAATAAAACACCCGCATCACGCATCGCAACATAACCCGTTAAACTATCTAATTCAGGACTAATATTAAAAATTCCCACCAAAGTAAAACGTTTAAATCGTGGAATAACTCCCGCTGGTGATGGCGATGCTTCAGGTAACACCAAGGTTACTTTATCGCCTAACTGCAAATTCATGTTATCAACCATGCTTTTACCCAGAACGATTCCAAATTCACCTTCTTTTAAATTATCAATATCACCTGCCAACATATGTTCATTGATAATAGAAACTTTTTTTTCGTATTCAGGTTCGATGCCAGATACCACCACGCCTGAAACTTGACCATAAGCAGTAATCATGCCTTGTAACTGAATAAATGGCGCAACTGCCTCAACATTTTTATCATTTTGTTGAATCTTTTCTCCAAGAGACTTCCAATCAGAAATAATCTCTGGCGACAACACTGAAGCTTGAGATACGGTACCCAAAATACGAGTTTTTAGCTCCCTATCAAACCCATTCATCACAGAAAGCACTGTAATCAAGACTGCTACGCCTAACGTCAGTGCAATAATAGAAATCAGTGAAATAAAAGAAATAAAGCCATTTTTATGTTCGGCTTTGGTATAGCGAAGCCCAATAAATAAAGCAAGAGGACGAAACATGAACTATCTTTTTTCCTAAAAAATTTACCATAGTTTACACTATTTACACTCATTGCGGGCAAATTTTTATCCTAATGCTATTAATGATAAATTTACTGATTTATTCATTTATTGATACAGTATTAAAAAACTGCTCTACCACCATAAATTGTTCTTTTGTGGTTTCTTTGTGATACATAGCCTCACGAAAAGCAGCTGAGTTGGGTAGACTGCCTGTATACCATGCAATGTGTTTTCTAGCAATACGACAACCTGAATACTCTCCATAAAAACGATATAATTCATCAAGATGCGTCAAGACGACTTCTTTTAATTCATTAATTGTTGTTTTTTTAGGCAATTTTCCAGTTTGCAAATAATGATGAATTTCCCTAAAAATCCAAGGCTTTCCTTGTGCTGCCCTTCCTATCATTACCGCATCAGCACCCGTTATCTGCTGAACATTGACTACTTTTTCAGCACTGTCAATATCACCATTAACAATCACAGGAATGTTTATCAATTTTTTGACCTCAGTAATCAATTCATAACGAGCGCTACCATGATACATATCTTCTCTAGTTCTGCCATGAATGGTAATGGCACTAATACCTGCATTTTCTGCAATTTTAGCAACTGTTAAAATGTTCTCTTTGCCATTTTCATAGCCTAGACGCGTTTTTAAAGTAATGGGTACATCAATTGCTTGAACAACTTCATTAAGTAACTTTTCCACCAAAGGCAAATCGGCTAATAAAGCAGAACCTGACAATTTTTTACATACTTTTTTGGCAGGACATCCCATATTAATATCAACCATTTGCGCCCCGTTTTCTACTTGAAAACGCGCTGCTGCAACCAATTTATCAACATCTGCTCCTGCAATTTGAGCAGAAATAGGTGCAATCTCTCCTGTAAAATCAGCACGATACAATGATTTTTTACGCGCATAAAGCGCCGTATCTGCAATAATCATCTCACTGATGGCATGCCCTGCCCCAAAATTTCGACACAGTCTTCTAAAAGGATTATCTGTAACCCCCGCCATAGGTGCAAGTATCAAGCGATTGTTGATTTTTAAGCCGCCAATGTACAAAGGCTTAAGTAAATCATGTTGGTTTTTTATTAAGTTTTTTGTCATGTGGTATAACTTTACATAATTTGGTATAATTAGCTATTTTAGCTTATTAAATAAACTTAAGCGACAAACGATTTAATTAATTTAAAAAGTAAGTATAAGTATTAATTTACAATGTACTTACTAATTCGTTTTATTTCACCAACCATAATAAGTGTTGTAACAAGCATTCGTCAAATAAATTTATCAATCGCTAACCTGTGGTTGTCATCAAAATACAATAGATTAGCGATTTTTATAATCATTTTTAAATCAATAGCTTATCATTTTGTTTTTACAAAAAATTTGTGTTATACTTCAAAAACTCTCTTTATAAATATCTTTAGCGAATTTAGGCTGTCAAAGCCTTACTTGGTAAAGTCTAGAAATGAGGGAGCAGCTACCTACGGGTAGCTGTGTGTTGAAACAGCAATACAAATCCAAGAAATAGACCCAAAATTACGCAGCTACCTACGGGTAGCTGTGTGTTGAAACCAGCAAGTTTGCCGAACTCACAGGCATTGACGAGGCAGCTACCTACGGGTAGCTGTGTGTTGAAACTGGTTAGGTTTAGGTTTTTTATAGGCGTGCGGTAGCAGCTACCTACGGGTAGCTGTGTGTTGAAACACCGAAAAGTTAGAAGCAGCAGCAAAAAATACTTGCAGCTACCTACGGGTAGCTGTGTGTTGAAACCAAGCTCAAAATTTGTTTGGAGTAAAAGAGATAGCGCAGCTACCTACGGGTAGCTGTGTGTTGAAACATCGTTTGTACCAATTAGCTCGGTTAAGCATGACAGGCAGCTACCTACGGGTAGCTGTGTGTTGAAACTAAAAGATGGGTTAAATAGATGTGGAGTTTGCGAAGCAGCTACCTACGGGTAGCTGTGTGTTGAAACATGGTCTGTTTTAAACGTCATATGTTCGCCTTTTGCAGCTACCTACGGGTAGCTGTGTGTTGAAACGTTGTCTGTTGGATTTGGTTGGGTGTTTGTGTCGGCAGCTACCTACGGGTAGCTGTGTGTTGAAACTTTGCCACTAGGTAAAATTGTATGCTTTCCTACGCAGCTACCTACGGGTAGCTGTGTGTTGAAACATTTACAGACAAGCCTATTTCTAAAACCGTGCCGGCAGCTACCTACGGGTAGCTGTGTGTTGAAACTCTGTATATGTGCATTATATACTATTTTTTGCTGTGGCAGCTACCTACGGGTAGCTGTGTGTTGAAACTGATGGTAAATGTTGAAGCCTTACGGGGCAAGGGTGCAGCTACCTACGGGTAGCTGTGTGTTGAAACTTGTCTGTATCTTTGTTTGGTGTTGTGTTGTCTGTGCAGCTACCTACGGGTAGCTGTGTGTTGAAACGATAAAAAGTGTTGAAGCCTTACGGGGCAAGGGTGCAGCTACCTACGGGTAGCTGTGTGTTGAAACTGATTGTATAGATACTTAGCAAACCATACCCGACAGCAGCTACCTACGGGTAGCTGTGTGTTGAAACAGCACTTAGCAGCGATTTGCTTGCTGCGTTGTCGCAGCTACCTACGGGTAGCTGTGTGTTGAAACATATTCTGCATTTTTTACCCCATCTAGTATTGCAGCAGCTACCTACGGGTAGCTGTGTGTTGAAACACGTCCGTTAAGGTTTTGCAGGTGAGATTTGGGGAGCAGCTACCTACGGGTAGCTGTGTGTTGAAACCGCCCCTGATTACAAGGAGCAGTTAGACAAACTGACGCAGCTACCTACGGGTAGCTGTGTGTTGAAACTTGATTCGCTTTGCGTGTACAAACGTTCACCGAAGCAGCTACCTACGGGTAGCTGTGTGTTGAAACCGTGTTTTTAAACCCAATGCCTATTGCCCCTATGCAGCTACCTACGGGTAGCTGTGTGTTGAAACATCGGTTATTTTTGGCAATGAATAAATATCATTCACAGCTACCTACGGGTAGCTGTGTGTTGAAACAGGCAAGCCATTAAACCGCTTGCAGTACCGTTCGGCAGCTACCTACGGGTAGCTGTGTGTTGAAACAGCAGTCAAAAGCTGCTTGCAGATTTCTTTAGCCGCAGCTACCTACGGGTAGCTGTGTGTTGAAACCCTGATTTTCATTGCGTATACAAACGTTCACTGAAGCAGCTACCTACGGGTAGCTGTGTGTTGAAACATCTAACTGTAGCGTATCTTTACGACACGTGCCGAGCAGCTACCTACGGGTAGCTGTGTGTTGAAACAAATATCCTAAATTTTTGCGCAAGAGTCGGCATCGCAGCTACCTACGGGTAGCTGTGTGTTGAAACAGCGCTTGCAGTGATTTTACTCGCCGCGTCGTCTGCAGCTACCTACGGGTAGCTGTGTGTTGAAACCGATTGTATAGATACTTAGTAACCGTACTTATCTACGCAGCTACCTACGGGTAGCTGTGTGTTGAAACTCAGTTATATCTATCAGCTTGACTTAGAAGCACGCGCAGCTACCTACGGGTAGCTGTGTGTTGAAACACGTAAGTGTTGAAGCCTTGCGGGGCAAGGGTTGGCAAGCAGCTACCTACGGGTAGCTGTGTGTTGAAACTGAGTCAAAGGGTTTGAGGATTACCAGTTATCTAAGCAGCTACCTACGGGTAGCTGTGTGTTGAAACTACAACGGGTGTTGAAGCCTTGCAGGGCAAGGGATGCAGCTACCTACGGGTAGCTGTGTGTTGAAACGGTGAACGTATGTACACACAAAGAGGAATCAAGAAGCAGCTACCTACGGGTAGCTGTGTGTTGAAACAACAACTTACAAGGTTTTGTCCAAATATCCTAGATGCAGCTACCTACGGGTAGCTGTGTGTTGAAACCCCCACATCGGGCGAAAGAAATTGCTAAATCGCTAGCAGCTACCTACGGGTAGCTGTGTGTTGAAACACCGAAAAGTTAGAATCCGCCGCGAAAACAGACGCAGCTACCTACGGGTAGCTGTGTGTTGAAACTTTGAATCCAGTCATAATAAATCCTCATAGGTTAGCAGCTACCTACGGGTAGCTGTGTGTTGAAACATTTGATGTAGGTATATGTACAGGTTATCGCCCAAGCAGCTACCTACGGGTAGCTGTGTGTTGAAACATGATTAAATTTCCTTTTGGTTAGGTTGATGCAGGCAGCTACCTACGGGTAGCTGTGTGTTGAAACAATTATCGTATTAAGTCATTGATTATATTGATTATGCAGCTACCTACGGGTAGCTGTGTGTTGAAACTTGCTTTAGACTCAAACGCACGAATACGTTCGCTGCAGCTACCTACGGGTAGCTGTGTGTTGAAACTAGCATTACTTTTGATGGGTGTACAGGCGTAAGCTGGCAGCTACCTACGGGTAGCTGTGTGTTGAAACAGTAGTACGGATAAATCCTGCAACGTGGGCAAAATGCAGCTACCTACGGGTAGCTGTGTGTTGAAACAGCACTTAGCAGTGGTTTTACTCGCTGCGCTGTCGCAGCTACCTACGGGTAGCTGTGTGTTGAAACTAAATCCCAATGGTCGGATTGAGTACCATCGCTACGCAGCTACCTACGGGTAGCTGTGTGTTGAAACTTGGGCTGTTTTTTTGAGTGATTTTTAACCGATGCAGCTACCTACGGGTAGCTGTGTGTTGAAACCTACTAAATAGTAGGGGCGATGGGCATTGGGTTTGCAGCTACCTACGGGTAGCTGTGTGTTGAAACACTTGTAAACAAGAAACAATTTAATAGATTGTAAGCAGCTACCTACGGGTAGCTGTGTGTTGAAACTCACGCTCGCTGATGGGTACACTGCAAACAATAGGCAGCTACCTACGGGTAGCTGTGTGTTGAAACTAAAAAAAGTGTTGAACCCTTGTTGCTCAAGGGTTGCAGCTACCTACGGGTAGCTGTGTGTTGAAACAATGACTTACAAAGTTTTGTCCAAATATCCTAAAGCAGCTACCTACGGGTAGCTGTGTGTTGAAACACCGAAAAGTTAGAATCAGCAGCAAAAAGACTTAAGCAGCTACCTACGGGTAGCTGTGTGTTGAAACATATATAGTTATTTTTGGCGGTGATTCAGTGGCGATGCAGCTACCTACGGGTAGCTGTGTGTTGAAACGTTGTAACTCATCGTTAGCAACTTGATGACTATTGCAGCTACCTACGGGTAGCTGTGTGTTGAAACGTGTTGGATAATGTTAAGGATAGCTTAATTTTTAGCAGCTACCTACGGGTAGCTGTGTGTTGAAACAACGCATCGCACTTTAATAGTTGGCTCACCCTCGCAGCTACCTACGGGTAGCTGTGTGTTGAAACCGTACATGAGCCTTATTTCTATCCCAGCTTTTCGCAGCTACCTACGGGTAGCTGTGTGTTGAAACCCGATTCCTCTTTGTGTGTACAAACGTACACCGAAAGCAGCTACCTACGGGTAGCTGTGTGTTGAAACGTGCTAAAGAAATTTGCTTACAAATTTTAGCTACTACAGCTACCTACGGGTAGCTGTGTGTTGAAACAAAAGTAATTGAAAGTTTTGTTAATGATATGCTTAGCAGCTACCTACGGGTAGCTGTGTGTTGAAACACCGTCTCCTCATGACCCTGCTTAGGTATCCAGCGGCAGCTACCTACGGGTAGCTGTGTGTTGAAACATTGCCATATCAGTATAAGAGCTGGGCAAAGTATGCAGCTACCTACGGGTAGCTGTGTGTTGAAACATCGTAAATAATCAATGAGCCATCAGGGCAATCGCAGCTACCTACGGGTAGCTGTGTGTTGAAACCGCTAATCTCAGTTGCTAATGATGTAACATCAAGCAGCTACCTACGGGTAGCTGTGTGTTGAAACCATCTGTTGGTTAGGTTGAGTTGTGATGCAAACGGCAGCTACCTACGGGTAGCTGTGTGTTGAAACATGTTGGATAATGTGTAGGATAGCTTAATTTTTAAGCAGCTACCTACGGGTAGCTGTGTGTTGAAACGCATCTAGCGATATTGTATTAATCACAGACTGACAGGCAGCTACCTACGGGTAGCTGTGTGTTGAAACCGGCGCAGGCGTGTAATCTGTAGCAACCTTACCAAGCAGCTACCTACGGGTAGCTGTGTGTTGAAACCCTTTAAAATCAATTACTTATTTTCTAATATTGAGCAGCTACCTACGGGTAGCTGTGTGTTGAAACTGGTAAATCTTTGTTTTTTGCTATGATTATGCGCAGCAGCTACCTACGGGTAGCTGTGTGTTGAAACACCAAAAAAGCTATTTTGCAAAAATTAAGGAACGCAGCTACCTACGGGTAGCTGTGTGTTGAAACTTTGAAACGAATCTTTGCGTTTTATTTTAAAGAGAGCAGCTACCTACGGGTAGCTGTGTGTTGAAACAGTTAAATAATGAATTAACCGAGAAAGATAAGCAGGCAGCTACCTACGGGTAGCTGTGTGTTGAAACCTTTACAAGTATTATTAGCAAGCTGTGTTTGTGGCAGCTACCTACGGGTAGCTGTGTGTTGAAACTGATTACCCAATTCCCCCAATACGTCCATACACATGCAGCTACCTACGGGTAGCTGTGTGTTGAAACAAACTCCATGCCTTTTCTAAAAAAGGGAAAATAAGCAGCTACCTACGGGTAGCTGTGTGTTGAAACTGCAACGTTTTCGCCGTCCGCAACATGAAAATAAGGCAGCTACCTACGGGTAGCTGTGTGTTGAAACCCTTTGGCTCGTGCATGGGCGGCAGCTGGCACAAAAGCAGCTACCTACGGGTAGCTGTGTTTTGAAACTATCATAATTAAATAACCAGCCTTTTGTAAACCAAGCAGTTAAGTGTATTTGTTTAGTTTATAATAAGAAAACTTATGATTCAAATCTAATTTGTATTTGTTTTTTATAAGTCATCAGCAGTGGTAAGATTTCACAAACCACCCAATCATAGCGATAACCTTGCAAGCCAATACTAAGACTGGTTATAGGTAAATCGTAGTACACCAAAGATGTCAATTCATCAATCCAGCGATTTTTTAAAAGCAAACATTCAGGAATGCCAGTCTTTTGACTGTATTGCTTAACAATATTATCTATGGCATTTTTAAAATTTTTATTATTATGATAAAAACTAGGCAAAGTGTGTTGTGGTAATTGGGACTCAGGCAAGGATTTGGCGTGGTTAATTTGTTTTAAAATTTCATTGCCATATCGTCGCAAAGTATGACGATTTAATGTGGTTTGTGCTAAATTTTTGATGGTTAAAGGCGATTTTTCAACAATTTCTCGTAAAGCTTGTTTATTGATAATAAAGCTAACAGGCTGATTAATTGATTTAGCAAGCGCTTCTCGCCAAGCCACCAAATTTCTTAAAATTGCCAATTGTCTTGGTTTATAAGAACACGAAATGTAATTTAAATACATTTTATCTAAAGGGGTGTGGTAAGTAGCATGAATGTCTTTAGCAAGTAAATTACTGTCTTCAATCACGCAGGTGTATAACTGACGCTGGTCTAATCTTTTTTTTACATCATGATATAATGCCAAAAGATAACGCACATCATTAACCGCATATTGTTCTTGTTGATTACTTAGGGGGCGAGCCATCCAGTCAGATTTACTTTCTGATTTGTTTAAACAAACACCTAAAAAGTCATGGGCGGCTTGACCATAACCAACATGCGTCTGCCCTGTCAAATAAGCAATAGCAATTTGCACATCAAAAATATTAGTTAAAGGTGGACAGCCAGCCAGAAGATAAAAAATCCATAAATCTTCAAAACAAGCATACCAAACCATCATTGGCACTTCAATTAATGCCTGCCATAAATCATGTAAAAATAACTGAGGTGCATCAACCAAATAAATAGCATCACCTGTATTAATTTGAATTAATGCTAAAATAGGATAATAGGTACTACGTCTGATAAATTCGGTATCCAACGCAACAATTTGACTGTTATCAATTTTGTCAATTAATTGATACAAAGTCGCTTCGTTATTGACCCAATAAACAGGTAATTTATCCCATTTTGCTAATTGACCACTCATGATTTGGTAACTGTATTTTGGTAAAATCAGCCAAATAGCCCTTGCATGCCTTTGGGTAGACCCATCCCAGAGGTTGCACCAGCCATAACTTCCTCAGACAACGCATCTGCTTGGCGCACCGCATCGTTAACAGCTGCAGCAACTAAATCTTCAATCATATCAGGCTCATCACCTAATAAACTTGGGTCAATAGACAAACGTTTTACTACATGGCGTCCTGTCATGGTAACTTTAACCAATCCATTACCTGCCTCACCATGGACTTCTTTATTAGCAAGATTTTTTTTGGCAGTTTCAACATTTTGTTCCACTTGTTTTTGCATAGCTTGGGCTTGTTGCATCAGTGCTTGAATATTCATAAATTTCACCTTTAATAACAAATAATAAAATAGCTCTTAAAAAGACAAATATTATAACAAAAATCATTCAAAAATGTATTTATTTTAAGCGGTCGTTTTAATGGCATGAGTGCATTTTTCAAGCACTTTGTAAATTTGCTATAATGAGCAATTTATTTATGCCAACAAACAAGAGTTTTTATCATGCCCAACCATCTTAAACCCAGCAATCAAAACCATGTCATTATCATTGGTGGTGGTCATGTGGGTTTATCTTTTGCTTTACTACTCGCTCATCAAGGAATTTTGAGCACATTAATTGAAACTGCAGAATATCCTGACATTTCACCCGATAAAGACATTCAACGCATTCATTATTTGGACAGCCGCAATACGGCTTTATCCAGACGCACTGTACAAATTTATACACAAATTGGGCTTTGGCAACAGCTACAAAGTCATGCTTGTCGTATTGATGGGGTGAGTATCAGTGAGCTTAACTGTTTTGGGCGCGCAATGCTAAATAAAGAGCAAGAAAACGTTGAAAGTTTTGGATACGTGATGGAAAATGCATGGCTTGGACGTAAACTCTTAGAAGCAGTTAAGGCAAGTGATTTTATCACATTATTGGACAACACCAATGTAGTGGATATTAGACAATGCGATGCAGGTGTAACCGTTACAGCTCATAAGAAGGATGATGAACAGTTAACGTTATTAGTAGAAGCGCCTTTAGCAGTAGCATGTGATGGGCAAAATTCACCCATGCGACATATTTTAGCTGTTAAAACAGATACTTATGATTATCAACAAGTTGGGATTGTGGGTGTGGTGCAGACGGATAAACCACATAATCATATTGCAATTGAGCGCTTTAGCCAAGCAGGACCATTGGCATTATTGCCATTAACAGACATTGTACCTACAGATGACCAGCCTCAAACAACACAAGGTTATCGACGTTCTGTGGTGTTTATTTGTCCAAAAGGTGAAGAAGAGCGATATTTAACCGATGATGAATATTTTTTAAACACGTTGCAAACCGTTTTTGGGCAAGAGGCAGGTCAGTTTTTACAAGCAGGCAGACGTGGCGCTTACCCTCTTATGAAAGTTTTAGCAAAACGTCAAGTAATTGGTCGCTGCGTTTTAATGGGAAATGCTGCGCACACCTTGCATCCTGTAGCAGGTCAAGGTTTTAATTTATGTCTAAGAGATGCTTATGCGCTAGCAAACATGCTTGGAGACATTTTAAAACAAGCCGAAAAAGGCGAGTTTGATTTTGGTGGTCATGCAAAATTATTTCAATACGAAATGGCGCGCCAAAAAGACCAAAAGCGTGTGATTCGTTTTTGTGATTTTGTAGTAAAGAGTTTTACTCATAAAAATTCTGCGGTAAAATTTGCCAGAAATGCAGGATTGATTATTTTTGACAAAATACCAGGTATTAAACCTTTAGTTGCCAGTTATGCTATGGGTTTGAAATCTTAACGGCAATGGAAAATTATGGTACAATGAACAGTTTTTCGTACTGAGCTTACCATGAATTTTTCCCATCACCCTTTTGCTGATTTTAATCTGGACGCTTTTTCTCTGGTCATCACATGTGCTGATGGGCTTGAAAATGCATTACTTACTGAACTGACAAGTTTTAATTTAACAGGTAAAATTCATAAAACAGGACGTGTACACACTACTGTATCTTTGATTCAGTTCTATCATCTTTGCCTATATAGTCGCGTAGCAAGTCGTTTGCTACTGCCCATTGGTGAGTACCCATTTAAGCAAAAATGCGAAACAGTTACCCAAGTGACCACTGACAAAATGGGTAAAAAAATCACTCGTACCTTACAAACCCAAAGTATTGATGAAGATATTCCTGAAACTTTATATCGTTTTACTAGTTTATTTGATTGGCAGGATGTATTCAGTGTTGAGCAAACATTCGCCATTCGTCTAGTAACTGACAAACGCCTAAATGTCAATCAACAATTTGCCACTTTACGAATCAAAGATGCCATTGCCGACAGTTTCAACACAAAACTTGGTAAACGGCCTGATGTTGATGCAAAAAACCCTGATTGTCATATTTTTGCCAGCGCCAATCCTCAATCTTTTGAACTATTTTTAGATTTATCAGGCACAAGTCTACATAAACGTGGCTACCGAGTGGTTAATACTCAAGCACCCTTAAAGGAAAATTTAGCGGCAGCCTTGTTGTATGAATGCAATTGGCATCAAGGCGAATTTGATGCACTGATTGACCCGATGTGTGGCTCAGGAACGCTGATTACCGAAGCGCTATTGATGCGTACCAATTATCCTGTGGGGCTTGAAAAATCCATCAAAAATTCCAATAGTGCCTTCGGTTTTTACGCGTGGAAATGGCATAACCAAACACTTTGGCAAGATTTAAGCTCAAAAGCATTGGATGATTTTCATCAAAATTTAGACAAATTTACCCAAAATCCAATTACCGTATTTGCTTTAGACGCCGATTCACAAGCAGTGCAAGCGTGCCATAAAAATTTGGCCGCATCAGGACTTATGCCAATTTTGAATTTTGTGCATGTTAAACATCAATCATTAAGTCAATTTAAGCCACTGTTAGCAAATTTATCCGCTAAAAACCCACTGATTATTACCAATCCACCCTATGGGGAACGTCTGGGCGTTCAAGATTTTATCAAGCCTTTATATCAGGGGCTTGGACTGGCGGTTTATGATGGTTTACGCGCTGCAAATATCAAACATGGTACTTTAGCAGTTTTAGCCAGTGATATTGAACACGCTGACACACTGCCAATTCAGCACCCTACCACCTTAAAATGTCATAATGGGGCATTGACGGTTTATTTTAGATATGGCAGCATTCAATTAGATAGACCCAATAATTTGATTGAAACCTTTGAGAAAAAAACCATTATCCAAGATGACTATCAAGAATTCATCAATCGTTTACAAAAAAACCTTACTCATCTAAAAAAACTTGCCAAGAAAAATCAAGTTACCAATCTTAGAATTTACGATGCAGATTTGCCCAACTACAATGCAGCCATCGATTTGTATGGTGATAAAGTGCATGTTCAAGAATACGCGCCGCCAAAACAAATTTCTCCAGAAATTGCCAAAACTCGTTTTAATCAAATGTTAGCAGCGCTAAGGGAAGTGCTGGATGTTTCTCGTGACAGTATTTTTATTAAAACTCGTGCCAAACAATCAGGAAATGACCAATACCATAAACAAAACAGTGAACATACCAAACCCAAAAAAATGAATATCATTCAAGAAAATGGGGCGTATTTTTATGTTAATTTTACCGATTATTTAGATACAGGGTTATTTTTGGATCACCGCAACATGCGCACAATAGTTGCCCAAAATAGCCGAAATAAACGGGTACTCAATTTATTTGCTTATACCTGCAGTGCCAGCGTTCATGCAGCGATTGCAGGAGCAAAATCTGTGGTTAGCGTCGATTTATCTGCAAATTATCTGACTTGGGGGCAGCAAAATTTTGCTTTAAATGGATTGGTTTTAGATGCAAAAGATGAGCACGAACAAGAAAAATATCAGTTTATTGCCGAAGATACATTTGAGTGGATAAAAAATAATACTGCTCAATTTGATGTGATTTTTATTGACCCACCGACCTTTTCAAATTCTAAAAAATTTAAAGGCACCTTTGATGTACAAAGAGACCATGCAGCATTAATCAACCGAGCAATGAATCGACTCGCGCCTGATGGTGTATTATATTTTAGTAATAATTTTACTAAATTTAATTTATCTGAAGAGTTATATCAAAGATACGATATTGAAAACATCACCAACAAAACAATTGGTTTTGATTTTAATATTAAAAAACCAATTCATCACAGTTTTAAGATTTGTCATAAAAATAAACAAATGACTTTTAATGAAACCAGTTCGCTAAATGGTCATCTTACACACAATACAAAAAACCCCAATCGCGATAAAACAAATAGCAAAGCAAATGGGGAAAAATTTCAAAAACATAAAGAGTTAAAAAAACAAACATACGATGAGAAATTTTCTAAAAAATCCGGAGATAAAAAAGACAACAGACAAAATTTTATAAAAAATTTAGATAAAAAATCTGAAATTAAAAAGCCTACCATCAAAACCCATTATGAAAAAATTGATGGAAAAATGATTCAAACCGCAGCTTATATTAAAGATAACAAAGATACAACCCAGCAATCTACCAATCCTAGATATCAGGTTAAAAAGACGCTGGATAAAGCATTTTTAGAGCAATTTAAAAACAAAAAAATTTAATTTGCAATATAGTCATCTAAAATAATTTATCCATTTAATATTAAAAAAATCACAAACAGAGTGTAAGTTGTTATGCAGCAAAAAAATCAAGATGTCATAAATTTAAAAACACATAATCCAGAAATAGACAATCAAGATAATTTGGATAATCAAGAGATTATTCAGGCTTTAACTCAAAAAAATTCAAATGAGTATTTAGAAGATGACGATGACGTTTATCCATTCGATGAACACATTACATCAGCTCGTTTTAAAAAACTACAAAAGAAAATTAGAAAAGAGGTTTCTTGGGCAATTCGCGACTTTAATATGATTGAAGATGGCGATATTATTATGGTATGTATTTCAGGGGGTAAAGACAGTTTTACGCTACTGGATATTTTGCTGTTTTTAAAACGCATTGCTCCAATTAATTTTGATGTGGTGGCAGTAAATTTAGACCAAAAACAGCCCAATTTTCCAGAACATGTTTTGCCTGAATATCTTTCCAAACAAGGCATTGCTCATTATATTTTAGAAAAAGACACCTACAGTATTGTTAAATCGGTTGTTCCTGAAGGCAAAACTTACTGTTCAGCATGTTCAAGACTGCGTCGCGGTTCGTTGTACGGTTTTGCCAAACAGATTGGGGCAACCAAAATTGCTTTAGGGCATCATCGTGATGATATTTTAGCAACTTTCTTTTTAAATTTATTTCATGGCGGTTCTTTAAAAGCCATGCCCCCCAAATTACTATCCGATGACAAGCAAAATATCTTGATTCGTCCTTTGGCATACGTTGCAGAAAAAGACATTATTAAATACGCCAATTATAAAAAATTCCCCATTATTCCTTGTGGGCTTTGTGGCAGTCAAGAAAACCTACAACGCGCCATGATTAATGACATGTTAAGACAATGGGATGACGCGCACCCAAAACGTTTAGCCAGCATGTTTAAAGCTTTGCAAAATGTTGCACCAAGCCAACTTGCTGACAGACAATTATTTGATTTTGAAAATTTGTCCACAGAACGCACTGATGACTTACGTGTGTTTGAGGGTGATAATATTCAAGTCGGTCAAACAAAAATGCTTCAGGAAATGGGACTGCCAGTCAATCCAGAAGTGCAAACCTTTAATCCTAAATTTAACAAAATCCCTGTAATTAACCCCATTATTGATTAATATTGATAAAGAAGTATTCTGGTTGATTCAAAACAATTAAACTTAAGGTTACATTTATGAATGATGTAAAAATGAATGTCATGATTTCTGAAGCACAAATTGCTGAAAAAGTTGCCCAGCTGGGTAAGGAAATCAGTGAATATTACTCTAAAAGTGATAAACCATTAATACTGGTTGGGCTGCTTCGTGGTTCGGTCTTATTTATGGCAGACTTATGTCGTCAAATCACCAAACCTCATGAATTGGATTTTATGACTGCATCAAGTTATGCCAAAGGCACAGTATCTAGTGGCGATGTCAAGATTTTAAAAGATTTAGATGGAAATATTGCAGGTAAAGATGTACTTGTTGTAGAAGATATTATTGATTCTGGTCGTACTTTATCCAAAGTTTTAGAAATTCTAGAAACTCGCAATCCTAACTCCATTGAACTATGCACTTTTGTTAGCAAACCATCACGACGCGAAATTGACTTACCTGTAAAATTTTTAGGCTTTGAAGTTCCTGATAAATTTATTGTTGGCTACGGTTTGGACTATGAGCAAAAATATCGCCATTTACCCTTTATTGGTGAAATTGGGTTGTAATATTTAATCGCTGTTTGATATGCAGCTTAAATCAAACATCCAAAAAAAAACGTAAAACTAAAAGCAGCTCAAATAAACCAAATGATAATTTTGTCAAATTACCTTATTGGTGTTGAGCTGTTTTTTAGTATTCTCATATTCACCAAAGCACGTTTACTAAAATTTAGTGTTTGATGATTTGATAGATATGCACACTATCTAAATTTAAATGATTTGGTTTTTTATCATAACTGACTTGCAGCGCACCACTTGCCAAACAACAACACGCCAATACTTCGTCCTCCTCCAACATAACCAAAGGCGGATATTTTTGGTGGATTTCGCCTGACATGTGCTTAATCTTTATCCGGCACGCCCCACAATAACCCTGTTGACACTCAAAACGCACATCACGGTGATGAGTACGCAGCATACCATCCAATAATGTTTCGTCTTGATGCAAATAAAATCGCATCTCATCTGTAAATACCCAGCTCATCAGTTTGCTTATTTTATCTTATTGACTTTATTTTGTTTTTTTATTGACTGATTTGAATTTGATTTGAGCATCAAATTTACACTAGTTACAATTCAAAACCACCCAAGTCCATCTCGCCTAAATCACTGTCAATTTGACCCACCAAATAAGTTGTGATTTCGGTTTCTTGGGGGGCAACTTGCACATTATCGCTTGATAGCCAAGCATTAATCCAAGGAATTGGATTAGATTTGGTAGCAAAAATTGCAGGCAGCCCAATTGCTGTCATGCGAATGTTGGTAATATACTCAACATATTGACATAAAATATCTTTATTTAAGCCAATAATTGAGCCATCTTTAAATAAATAACCCGCCCAATCTTTTTCTTGGTCAGCCGCAACTTTAAAAATTTCAATAGCTTGATTAATGCATTCTTTGGCAATTTCCACCATTTCAGGGTCATCTTTACCTTGCTGCATTAAATTAATGATGTGCTGTGTGCCATTTAAATGCAAAGCTTCATCACGAGCAATCATTTTAATAATTTTAGCATTGCCCTCCATAACCTTATTCTCAGCAAACGCAAATGAGCAAGCAAACGACACATAAAAACGAATTGCCTCCAATACATTGACGGCTACAAGGCATAAATACAGTTTTTTCTTTAACTCTCTTAAGTCGCCTTTACCCGTTAAGTTATATAACTGACTGGCTTCATACAAATCATCATAATACACAGCAATATCTTTAGCGCGAGCTAGAATATGACTATTATCCATAATATCTTCAAAGACAACACTAGGGTCGCTCACAATATTTCGGATAATATGCGTATAGCTTCTACTGTGAATGGTTTCACTAAATGACCAAGTTTCAATCCAAGTCTCAAGTTCAGGCAATGATACAATTGGCAGCAAAACGGCATTTGGACTTCTACCTTGAATGCTATCAAGCAAAGTTTGATATTTTAAATTGCTTAAAAAAATATGTTGAGCAGGAGCAGAAAGTTCAGCAAAATCAATTCTATCTTTAGAAACATCAATTTCTTCAGGTCGCCAAAAAAAAGATAATTGCTTTTCGATGAGCTGTTCAAATACTGAATGTCTTTGTTGGTCATAACGCGAGACATTGACGGGCTGACCAAAAAACATAGGTTCTTTTAAAGGGTCATTTTTAGTGCGCGGAAAGATAGAATATTGCATAATATGCCTATAAATTAATCAATTTTACACCGGTTCTGGTAGTAAATTATAGCATGATTGCTTATAAAAATTTTGACTGTGATAAAGAATTTCAAGATTTATTAATGATTATCATTCATCAATAATAATTTGCTGTAAATCTTGTGCCAAAAATAACTTGTTTTGATAAAATTTCTGAGCTTCTTTTCTGATATGAGCCATATTTAACGAATCTGATGTTTCATCATCAAAGCTAGCAAAGCGTGCACTAAAATGCGTTAAAATCAGATTTTGAAGATTTATTTTTTGCGCAAATATCGCGACTTTTTCAGCACTACTGTGCTTAGGATTAAAACCACCTTGGTCGGCAGGTTTGTTTAAAATTTTTTGTAAAATTTCTTGAGTATATGTTGCTTCATGAACAAGAGCTATTGCATTTTGTAAAATTGGCGCCAATATTTCTGGCGTATCGTTATCACCTGCAATCACAATTTTTATGCTTTTTTGTTGATGATTGATAAATTCTCTAGGAATTAACATCTTACCATCAATGTTTATTGGCAATGATTTATCCTGAGCTTTAAGAATTGTACTCCAATGTTTATTATTAATTTGCCAAGCGGTTAATTTATCTATTTTTAACTTATCTTTGGATAAATTTTGAGTAATCGAAAAGGCATAACAAGGGCAGCGGTGAGAAGTTCTACTAATTTCAAACGCTAAATTTGGTAAACCCTCTAATTGCAAATTGGCGATTTCTAAATCATCGGTTAAAATATCTTCAATTGCAAGAAATATAATGGGATAATTTACGTACAATTCAGTCAGCTCATAAAATGCTGATAATAACTTTTGTATGGCTTTTGGCGCAATGATATACAATGGGGTTTTGCGATTATGCAAGCCCAAACTTGCCAAAAGCCCAAAAAGCCCATAGCAATGGTCGCCATGAATGTGAGTAATCAAAATTGCTGACAAACGATTTGGAGAAAGTTTAGTTTTTAGTAACTGATGTTGAGTGCCCTCTCCACAATCAACTAAAAGCCATGGAGGATTTTTGGCGTGCAAATCATCACCAAGACACTCAAGCGCAATGCCCGATATATTGCGGCTTTTGGTGGGCATACCACTGGAAGTACCTAAAAAAGTCAAACGAAACATATTATTATCAATTTTATATAGTTAAAAAAAGCACACCCGTTAAGTGTGCTTTTGCATCTAGCAGCACTTAGATGTCGTAAGGGTCTCTTAAAACGATGGTTTCTTTGCGGTCAGCACCTGTTGAAATAATATCCACAGGACAACCCACCAACTCTTCAATACGTTTAATGTAAATCTGAGCATTTTTTGGCAAATCTTCAAATTGAGTAATACCAACAGTAGACTCACTCCAACCCTCTAATGTTTCATAAATTGGGGTGATTTTTTGATAACTTTCAGCATCATAAGCCCCAATGGCTTTATTAACATCTTGATAGTCATAATCAATGGCAATTTTAATTTCTTTTAAACCATCAAGCACATCAAGCTTAGTTAAACAAATGCCCGTCATAGAGTTTAATGTAACCGCCCTTCTAAGACTGACCGCATCAAACCAACCACAACGTCTAGCGCGCCCTGTTGTTGCTCCAAATTCATGGCCTACAGTCGCAAGATGATTGCCAATATCGTCAAATAATTCAGTTGGGAAAGGTCCAGAACCTACTCGGGTAGTATAGGCTTTGGTGATGCCTAACACGTAATCAAAATACAAAGGACCAAGTCCAGTTCCCGTTGCTACCCCGCCTGCGGTAGTATTTGAACTAGTTACAAAAGGATAAGTACCATGGTCAATATCCAAAAGCGTACCTTGAGCACCTTCAAACATCAGATTCTCACCTGCCAGACGGCGTTGATTTAGCTCTTCAGTAACATCAACAACCATTTCTTTTAGTTCATTTGCCCAAAGTTGGCACAAAGCAAGAGTCTCATCATAATCAACCGCAGGTACTTTGTAGTAATGAGTTAATTGGAAGTTATGATATTCTAATAGCGCTGACAATTTTTGGGGCAAATCGCTACGGAATAAATCCACAACCTTTAAGGCACGACGAGCAACTTTATCTTCATAAGCTGGCCCAATGCCACGCCCAGTGGTACCAATTTTAGCATTTCCTCTTTTAGCTTCACGAGCCCGGTCTAATGCTACATGATACGGCATAATCAGCGGACAAGCTGGTGAAATGCGCAATCTTTGGCGAACTGGCACGCCCTTATCCGTCAATTTTTGCATTTCTGTTAATAAAGCATTGGGAGCAAGCACCACACCATTACCAATAAAGCATGTTACGCCATCACGTAAAATACCCGATGGAATCAAATGCAAAACCGTTTTTTCACCACCAACCACTAAAGTATGCCCAGCATTATGACCACCCTGATAACGTGCCACTGCTGATGCTTTTTCGGTCAACAAATCAACGATTTTACCTTTGCCTTCATCACCCCATTGACTACCCAGCACAACAACATTTTTACCCATAAACGTCCTCTTAACAATAATAATTAAATTGATTTAAGTAATTAAATTGATTTTGTTGCTATAATTTAGCGAATCTTTCGTGTATTAAGACAGTTTAGTCATCGCCCAGTAAACTTACCAACCACTGTTTTTGCTCTTTATCAAAATACAACACACCATCAATTAAATCAGGCTTATCTTCTTTGGATAACGGTTTAATAACAATACAGCCCTCATCTTGTAGATTTTTAATTTGCTGGTCTAAATCTTGAATGCATGCTTGAGTTTTATTCTGCATATCTGCAAAATCCACCCAAATTACAGTATCTTCTTGCAATTCTACAAAATCAAGTAAGCGATTGATATCCATACTAAATCCAGTAGCTTGGCGTGTATCGCTAGCGCAAAAACGCCCACCGCTAACCAATGCTTGGGTTTGTATGTTTTGAGAAGTTTGAGTGTTTAAATAAATATTAAACACAAGTCCTGTATGATAATGATAACCTGACAATTCTGCTACATCCACACTGACAGTCATGCCTTTTTTCTTAGCGTGACGGGCAAGGGTTTGGATTTCATAACACGCTTTTTGAATTTGTTGGTCATTTTTGGCAACGTCTGATAATTTGTTTAACAGATTATCAGCTGATGGCAAGCTTGTTCCATCAAAAATATGCGTAACTAAAGTTAAAAAATCGACCCCACCGGTCAGGTTTTGACAAAAATCTGTCAATTCAGGCAGTGATTTTTTATTATAAAGCAACATCAGTTGATTAACATCTGCCACGTCCGTCGCATGAATTTGGCATAGACGCTTAAAAATTGCCACATGACCAATATCAATGTGTAAATCTTCGCCACTAATTGCAATTTCAGCAAATAGTGACGCAATTAAATCAATCAAAGACAGTTCACTGGCTGCATCTAAAATATCTTCTACACCAAAAATTTCCGCTCCAAGTTGCATTGGGGTGCGCAAACCAAATAAACCAGTTGGCAAAGTTTTTACCACCTGACCAACATAACAATAGCGACTAATCTTGTGCCCATGCTGAGCATCAATGCGGGTAATTTGTGGGGTAATATCAGCACGCACACCCATCGTTCGACCATTAAGCTGGTCAATAATCTTAAAAGTTTGTCGGCGCAAATCTTCATCGGTTTGAGCAAATAAGGTTTGAGTGTATTCAATGAGTGGCGGCGACACCAAACGAAAACCGTGGGCAGTCAAAACAAACAATAAAGCATCGCGTAAACTTTCCTGTTTTTGAGCATCAACAAACAAAATGTCCGCTACGCCATCAGGCAACAACCAGTCATGATTGGTGGTGGAAATAGACACAAAAACTGTTCCTAAACTTATCTAAATGCTAAACTAAAAAAGCCGTTCCTACCTGGCTTTTTACTTAGTTTATCACAGAAAAAACAAAATGGGTTAGATTTGGCTTAGATTTTTTAGTTTGTGAATTAAACCATAAATAAGTTGATGATAATATCTGTTCAAACAATAATAAAAGGATGGGTTTTTAGAGATTTATGATGATTTATCATATTTATTGCTGAAATTATTTGTTTTTGTTATAATGATTGGCTTTTTTAGCTATTTAACAACAATTCTTTTTTTAAATCTCTTGAACAGTTAAGGGGTGCGTGATGCCTGACAAGCTAAAAACCGAACTCGCCGACGAACACACCACTAATTTGGCATATCAAAACGACGACCCTGACCAAAAAGAATATTCTGAAGATTTAGCACCACCTGACACCCAAGATAGTTATATTTATGGCGACGCCGACGCAACTGAAGAAGATACTTTGGAGACCATGACGGTTTACGACCCTGACGGCGAGCGCTTTGAAGAACTTGAAGACAATCCTAGTCCTGATGAAAGCATTGTATGTTACTCTTATTCTCGAAAAACAGGTCAGCCAATTGAAACCTTGGCAATTGATGAAGTAAGCCGAACTTTAACCAATAGCAATCAGTTTATTTGGCTTGGACTATATAATCCTAGTTATGAAACGGTCAAAGAAGTTCAGGATGCTTTTGACTTGCATGAACTTGCCTTAGAAGATGCTTTTGCCGACCACCAGCGCCCCAAAGTAGAAAGTTATGGCAATGATACAATTTTTGTGGTAGTGCGTACCGCCAAATTAGAAGACAACCAGATTCGCTATGGTACAACCGCTATCTTTATGGGAAAAAATTTTATTATCAGCATTCGCCGTGGCGCATCAAACTCTTATACTCCCGTACGCGAACATTGTCATCGTCGCCCCGAAAAACTCAGACTGGGCCCAATTTTTGTACTGCACGCTATTTTAGACTTTACGGTGGATAATTATTTGCCAATTACTGACCGTTTGGGCAATTATTTACGTGAGCAAGAACGTAATATTTTTTCTTATGAATTTAGTAAATCCACCCTAAAAAGTTTATACGAACTTAAATCTCAGTTAGTACACATGCGAGCGGTTATTTTGCCAGTACAAGATGTCTGTAATTTTTTTATCAATCATAAAAAAAATGAGTTGTTATCGGCTTTTCCCGCTGCTGCCAAACCTTATTTTCGAGATGTCAATGACCATCTTTTACGCTCCATTGATGCGGTCAATGGTCTAAATGAGATGTTATCGGTGGCAATGGATACTTATATGGCAATTGTTACCATGGGACAAAACGACGTTGTACGAAAACTGGCGGCATGGGCAGGGATTGCAGCGGTACCAACGGCGGTTGCAGGGATTTATGGCATGAACTTTAAATTTATGCCTGAATTAGACTGGCAATATGGCTATTTTATGGTGCTGTTTTCTGTGTTTGCAGTTTGTCTTTATTTACATTGGAAATTTAAAAAAGCGGGTTGGTTGTAATTTAGATGAATTTTTAACCTGTTAAATCAACCAATCAGCTTTTATTTAGTTTTTACGCATAGAACTTATGCTACAATGATAGCTAACCTATCATCATTTGATAGTAGATATTTTAGCATCATGTTTAAGATAATGTTTATCACATCAAGCATTAAAAAGATTTAAGGATTATCATGGCAATGCCGATTCGTGGTGGTATCATCACTTGTAACATTCCTGATTTAGAAACGCTGTATCGCAGTTATTTAGTGTTTATTAACAATGGCGGGCTTTTTGTGCCAAGCGCTCGAAATCATCAAATTGGTGAAGAGGTATTTGTTGCTTTTACCTTACCAGGCTCTAGTGAGCGCTATCCTTTAAATGGTAAAATTATTTGGTTAAATGCCAAAGGCACAACCACCAAACCTTCTGGGTTTGGCATTCAATTTGGTAATGATATTAACAGCCAAAAGCTTAAAAATGAAGTCGAGCGTTTACTTGCTGGCACTAGTGAATCTGATAAACCAACATTTACCATGTAATTTAAAGCAGTTTTGTAAACAGTCAGCTGATGCACTTGGGTTTAGCATTTTGCTTTACCCAAGCCATGTACATGTAATTATCTCTTAGTTTTGTTTATCTTATATTTGCCTCTTTTTCAGCAGCTTCAACCGTTTGACGAATTAAAGTATTAATTGTCATCGGTCCAACGCCGCCCGGTACTGGTGTATAGGCAGATGCAATACCATCAATACCATTTAACTCAATATCGCCACAACCGCCATCATCTGTTGGATGAAATCCAGCATCGACCACTACTGCACCCTTTTTAATCCAAGATTTCTTAATCAATTCTGGCACGCCAACCGCCCCAACCACGATGTCAGCCTGACCAACATGATGGGCTAAATCTTGAGTTTTAGAATGACAAATGGTCACTGTGCAATTGGTGTTTAGTAGCATTTGCGCCATTGGTTTGCCCAAAATAGCGCTGCGCCCAATGACAACAGCATGCTTGCCTGTTAAATCAATTTGATAATGATTCAATAAATGCATGATTCCTTGTGGAGTGCATGAACCATAAGCAGACTCACCCATTGCCATACGACCAAAACCAAGGCAAGTTACACCATCCACATCTTTACCCAAACTGATGCGGTCAAAACAGGCACGTTCATCAATTTGGTTTGGTACAGGGTGTTGTAGTAAAATACCATGAACATCAGGATTGGCATTTAATTCATCAATTTTTGCCAAAAGTTCATCCGTTGTAGTGGTACTTGGCATTTCTACACGAATACTATCCATGCCAACACGTTTACAAGCGTTGCCTTTCATGCGTACATAAGTTGCTGATGCAGGGTCATCACCTACCAAAATTGTTGCTAGAATTGGTGTGCGTCCTGTCTTTTGCTTTAAATTCGCCACACGCGTCGATAATTCATCTTCGATGGATTTGGCGAGTGCTTTACCGTCTAAAATCAATGCCATATTGGTTACCTTGATATTTGTTTAGGTTTGTTGTTAATTAAGATTGTCTTTAAAATTATGTGTTTGCCATCACCTGCAAATTAACTTCATCATCTTTTATTGATGCCAATACATGACCGCCATCACTCAATTCGCCAAATAAAATCATTTGCGCCAAAGGTTTTTTTAGTTTTTCTTGGATAAGTCGCGCCATTGGTCTAGCCCCCATCAACCTATCATAACCTTTTTGAATCAAATATGTTTTAATTGATTCATCAATATCTAAAAATACCTGTTTTGCTTCTAGCACGCTTTGCAATTCGATGATAAACTTATCCACCACAAAACCAATAGTGTCTTGCGATAATGGTTTAAACTGTACAATAGCATCCAAACGATTGCGAAATTCTGGGCTAAAGGTTTGTTTAAGAGCTTCTGTATTGTCCTGACTGTGGTCTTGATGGGTAAAACCCATAGATGCCCGGCTGATGCTGTCTGCGCCAGCGTTGGTGGTCATGATTAAAATAACTTGTTTAAAAGAGACCGTACGTCCATTATTATCAGTGAGTGTACCATTATCCATCACCTGCAACAGTAAATTAAACACATCAGGGTGTGCTTTTTCAAGTTCATCAAGCAGTAACACGCAATGTGGGTGCTGATTGACTTTTTCAGTTAAAAGTCCACCTTGGTCAAACCCCACATAGCCAGGAGGAGCGCCAATCAATCGCGATGCAGTATGCGCTTCCATATATTCACTCATATCAAAACGAATCAGCTCAACTCCCAGTGTGCTAGCAAGCTGTTTAGCAATTTCTGTTTTGCCCACACCCGTTGGACCTGCAAATAAAAATGCCCCAATGGGTTTATTTAATGGTTTTAAGCCTGCTCGAGCTAATTTAATGCTATCACTGACCTGTACAATAGCTTCGTCTTGCCCAAAAACCACATGCTTTAAATTGCGTTCTAGGTTTTTTAAAACCTGCGTATCATCACGCGATACTGATTTTGGTGGAATGCGTGCGATTTTGGCAACGACCGCTTCAATTTGTGGCGTGTCAATGGTTGTAATTTCAGTATTTTGAGCAGTTTTAATATAAAGTTTGGTATTTGCTCCAGCTTCATCAATCACATCAATAGCTTTATCTGGTAAAAAACGGTCATTAATATGTTTTGCAGACAACTCTACCGCTGCTGTGATGGCGTCTTCAGTATAATGCACTCGATGAAAATTTTCATACTGCTCTTTTAACCCCTGTAAAATCTCAATGGCGTCTTTAATACTGGGTTCTTTAACGTCTATTTTTTGAAATCGCCTTGATAAGGCATGGTCTTTTTCAAAAAATTGGCGGTACTCAACAAATGTTGTTGAGCCGATACATCTTAATTCACCATTTGCCAGTGCAGGTTTAATCAGATTGGATACATCCATACTGCTATTCATACTTGTGCCCGCCCCAATGATGGTGTGAATTTCATCAATGAATAAAACGGCATGGGGCTGTTTTTTTATCGCAAGTAATAACTCTTTAATACGTTTTTCAAAATCACCTCGATATTTTGTCCCCGAAATCAATGACCCAATATCCAAGCTATAAATTACCACATCCGATAAGGCTTCTGGAGCCTTTCCATTGACAATTAGCCATGCCAATCCTTCAGCAATGGCTGTTTTACCAACGCCAGGGTCGCCAACCAATAACGGATTATTTTTACGGCGGCGACATAAAATCTGTGCCGTGCGTTCAATTTCACTTGTCCGTCCAATCAAAGGATCAGTCAATCCTTTTTTGGCGCGCTCATTTAGATTTTGAGTCCAACTGGTTAAGGCGTTTTGCTTGGCAGATTTATCAGTGGTTTGATTGCTTTCTTCATCAGATGGGTCGTTTTCTTCTTGTTCGTGAGATAAATAACGCTGAATAACCAATCCTGACACGCCTTGAGCGTTTAGCAAAGAAACCGCATGGGAATCTTTTTCTTTAAACATGGCAACCAGAACATCCACACCAGTAATTGGGCGGTTTTCGCCGTTGGTCTGATTGTGCCAAATTGCCCTTTGTAGCACACGCAAGAACGCTTTGGAGGTAGTTGGCAATTTCTTACTATTTTTTGGAACATAAGCTTCAATATACGCCATCAGTTCTTCTTTAACGAGCAACAAATCAACCTCACAAGCTTGTAGTACCACTTTGGCATCATCATCATCAATCAGTCCAAGTAACAAATGCTCAATAGTAACAAATTCATGGTTACTAGAAATGGCAAATTGCTCAATAAATTGGCGAGTTTCTTCAAATTCTTTACTAAACATCATCGTCGCTTATAACAGTTTTTTTAGGGTAACCAATAAAGGAAAATCACAGGCTTCGGCAAGTTCCAAAACTTTGGTTACTTTCATCTCAGCAATTTCTTTTGGATAAGTTGCTATCACTGCCTGCCCTTGATTATGTATTTGCAGCATAACCATCACAGCTTTATCTGTTGTATAATCAAAAAAATCTAACAACACATTGACCACAAAGTCCATGGTTGTGTAATCATCATTGTGCATAATTACCGCATACAACACGGGTTCTTTAGGCATAGTTTGAGGTTTAACAGTTAAAACATCAATATCATCATCAAAAAAATGTTCGTTTGACATAAATTAACACTACCAAGCGACAAACAAAACCTACAAAAGCAGGTTATTTAAATTATTGACCAATTGGTCTGGCACTGAGTTCTTTTTCATTAACACCATCAGGCATGCTAACCACTTTACCCACTTGCCAATTATAAAGTTGCTCTGTATCTTCTGAACCAGCTTTTAAATCCAACTTAATTTGTTTAGGTTCAAATCCCTCAGGCATTACAAAACGTCCACGAATATGAGCAATGCCCTTAATACTGTAAGTTGCTGGCTTAACAGGAATTTCCACCATATTTGTAGCATTAAGCAGGGTAATTTTTGGCATCATGGTGACTGATTGCCCTGATTTATCCACCATCGCTACATCAAAACGATATTCAAACGTTCGATCAGGCATGGAAACGATTTCAGATGCCAACACCTTTAATGGCACGCCGCCTTGTTTTGCCACACTTTGCAATAACATGGTATTTAACTGTTCTAATTGCAAGTTGGTTGTTTTAATAGACTCATTTTGCTCATGCAATGATTGAATGTTTTTTAGTCCAATATCACGCTCTTGAATCGCAGTTTCTAATTTTTGTTTTAATGCGGTTTCTTGTGCCAAGTCAGCCTGATTTTCTGCTTCCATTTTTTCTTCTACTGCTTCATTAATGGCACTGCGCATACCTTGCTTTTGACCTATGTGATAGCCAAATACCGCCATCACAATCGCCACAAATATCACCACACCTGCAAACAAAACAAAAATTTGCTGTGTAGAGCCACGTTGATGATAAAAATGAAACTTAGTCATGCTCATGTATTTATTGCTCAATTGTGAATTTGCCACATTATAGCAAAAATTACCCAAACATTAATGGATTTTTCACAATCAACAATCAAGTTTGGGCAAATTTTTACAGACAAACAGTAGAAAATTACCGACAAGTTACATTTTTAAGCAGAAATCGTGGGATTTTGTGCCTTTCTTAAAATTGCATATAGACCGCCTGTCGTTAATGAACCAATAGCAATTGCAGATAAATACAATATTGGTTTAGATACAAAAGGAATGACAAACAATCCGCCGTGTGGCGCTTGTAAGGCGATACCAAAGCCCATACAAATTGCGCCTGCCAATGCTCCGCCAATAACTGATGAAATAATAACTCGAGCAGGGTCGGCTGCTACAAAGGGCAATGCGCCTTCAGAAATAAAACACAATCCTAAAACAAACGATGCTTTGCCAGCATTTTTTTGGTTTTCATTAAATTTACGCCCAGCAATCCAGGTAGCAATTGCCATGCCAATCGGCGGAACCATACCTGCCGCCATCGCCGCAGCAATCGGCGTATAAACACCTGAGGCAATCATTCCTACTGAAAACGTATAGGCAGCTTTATTGACAGGGCCGCCCATATCCGTGCACATCATAGCACCAATAATCAATCCTAAAATTACAGCGTTCATTTCACCCATGTTGGTTAGCCAATTTTTTAAGGCTTCCATCAAAGCAGCTACAGGCGGATTGATAATATACACCATAGATAAACCAACCAATAACGTACCCAATAGTGGCAAAATCAAAATGGGTTTTAATGACGTCAAACTAGCAGGCAGATGAATTGTATTATTTAAAAATTTAACCGTATATCCTGCTAAAAATCCAGCGATAATGCCACCTAAAATGCCAGCTCCTGCCGTTGTTGCCAGCATACCTCCTGTCAAGCCAACTGCAAGTCCTGGCCTATCAGCAATGGAATATGCGACATAACCTGAAAATACTGCAATCATCAAATGAAATGCTGCACCACCACCAACATCCATCAACGCCTTAGGTAGGCCAAAAGCAATTGCCTCATCTTTAAAGGCTTCCACACCAAACATAAATGACATGGCAATTAATAGCCCGCCTGCCGCCACCAAAGGTAACATGTGGGACACACCTGTCATTAAATGTTGATAAATGCCTTTTTTCTCTTGGGTTTGGTCATCTGTTTGGGCTTGGGCGTGATTTTGGTAGGTGCTGGCGGTTTCTAAGGCTTTATTAAATTCTTGTTCAGTTTTTTTAAGCGCTAGCCCAGTTGAAGTTTTGTACATTTTTTTGCCAGCAAATTTAGTCAAATCTACATCGATATCTGCTGCCACAAAGACCAAATCCGCTGCCGCGACTTCTTCGGGTGTAATAATATTGCCCGTCCCCACTTGACCGCGGGTTTCTACTTTGATTTGCCAACCTTTGGCTTTTGCATAATTTTCAATTGCTTCAGCTGACATAAATGTATGAGCAACACCCGTTGGACACGCAGTAACCGCAACAATGTTAAGCGGCTTATCTTGATTAACTGGTTGATTGTGATGATTTTTAGGCGTTAAAATCTCTGTTAAATAATCTAGGTCATCAAAAAGCTGATTGTCCAGTATTTGGTAATTTAGGTAAATGGTGTTTGCTTTATCCATTTGTTGCTGATGACCAATCACAACAAAAATACCAGATTGATTACAATCACTGTTTACAATAGTGACGGTTGCCCCCAATCTTTGCAAACTATTTTGTAATTGTTTTGCCAAAAGCAGGTTGATTGCTAAAGGTTCTTTGGGTAAAATTGTGAAGGTAGAATGTTTGATGTCCATTTTATGTACCTATTTAATTGATGATGCTTATTAGGATTTAAGCGATGCCTTTATCAAAAATTTGTACTTTAGCAATCAAGTTTAATAGCTCATTACGTTTTGGTACTTGTACGCCAATCACAGTAACGGCATGCGCAGATAACGCGGTTGTATGACATAGTAGTGTCTTATCATCAAAGTTTTGAAGCAGCCCAAAAATCATACCGGCAACCATAGTGTCGCCTGCCCCAACGGTGCTTTTAACGGTCATTTTTGGAGGTATCGCATGATAAATTTGACGCTTTTGACCTGATTTTTTAAACCAATGAACCCCTTTACCCCCCATAGAAACTAAAACATGCTCAATATCGCCTGAAATTTCCTGAATAGCGGATAACTGTTCATCAAGCGTGGTAATTTGTCTATCAAACGCACCAGACAGCTCATCATTATTTGGTTTGATAAACCATAAATTATGTTTTAAAGCGGCTTTTAGAGCATCACCACTGACATCAACGGCAATTTTTGTGTTATTTTGAGTTAATAAATCCAACAGTTCATCAAAATCTCTAGTTGTAAACCCCTTGGGCAGGCTGCCTGCCACCAAGACTGCATCTGCTTCTTTGGCATACTGGATAAGGCGTTTAAATAAAGCTTGTTTTGCGTCGTTATCTATCAAAAAACCTTGACCGTTGATATCTGTCGTACAGCCTTGTTTGTCTACTATTTTAACGTTGGTACGTGTAGCACCTGTAACTTTTGTAAAACCATCGGTTAACTGACCTATACCAGCATCACCAATAAAGGTTTTATGGCTTTTAAATAAACGCTCAAAAATCTCATCATTATCATCGCCCAAAAATCCAGATGCAATCGCATTGATGCCCAGTTCTGATAATACATGGGCAGCATTTAAACCCTTACCTGCAGCTCCAAGCTGATTTTCACTTGCCCGATTAACCGCGCCTAATGTCAATACATCTAGAGTAATCGTCAAATCAATAGCAGGATTTAAAGTAATACATAATACAGTTTTCATGAATTTACTCACTTATTTTATTCATCACGGATTAAAGCTCGTACTTCTTGGCTTGTGGCGCATGATAAGGCTTTTTTAGCAAGAGCTTGGCATTCTTGTAAATTAAGTTCACGAATTTGGGCTTTTGTTAAGGCAATGCTTGTACTTGACATGCTAAGCTCATCCACACCTAAGCCCAGTAAAATCGGCACTGCTTTTTCATCGGATGCAAGCTCGCCACACACACCAACCCATTTTCCATAAGTGTGTGCCGCTTGAACTGTTTTGTCAATCAATCTTAAAATACTTGGGTGCAGACCATCAGCATCTTTAGAAAGCGTTGGATGTCCACGGTCAATTGCTAGTGTATATTGAGTTAAATCATTTGTGCCTACACTGAAAAAATCTACTTCTTTAGCAAAATCTTCTGCCATAATTGCCGCACTTGGTACTTCCATCATAATGCCTGCTTGCAAATTATCATGTGGGTACTCTTGCAGCACATCATCCAAAATAGCTTTTGCAGCTCGCCACTCTTCTATCCTGCCAATCATTGGAAACATGATGCGTAAATCGCGACCCTTAGATGCCACAATCAAAGCTGTTAATTGGTCTTTAAGCAGTCTTGGTTGTTCTAACGTTAAACGAATGCCACGCACTCCCAAAAATGGGTTTTCTTCAGCAGGCATTGGCAAATAAGGTAAGGGTTTATCACCCCCCACATCTAGCGTTCTTACCACCAAAGGGCGGTCTTCTAAATCATTGAAAACTTTCTGATAATCTAAAATTTGAGTTTGCACATCTGGCATATTGTGATGCGCCATAAAAACCAGTTCGGTTCGCAGCAGCCCAACCGCTTCAGCACCATTCTTGACTGCAAGTTGAGCATCATTAACATTGCTTAAATTTGCAGCAATTTCTACTCGATGACCGTCCTTGGTGATTGCAGGTTGAAAGGCTTGTTCTTTGGCAAGAGCTTTGCGTTTAGCAAAATTAGCTTGGGCAATCTGACAGTTGTTCACCATGTTTTGGTCAGGTGAAACCACAAAATAGCCCTTGCCGCCATCAATCAATACCACAAGTCCTTGATGAATGCTTAATACGCCCCCAGCGCCAACAATTGCAGGAATGCCCAAAGCTCTTGCAATAATAGCACTGTGTGAGCTTGCCCCACCTTGGGCGGTTAAAATGCCTGCCACTTTTTTGGGGTCAAGTTTTGCAACATCTGATGGAAGCAAATCTTGTTTAATCAAAATATAAGGCTCATCAGGTTCAACATCCAAATCTTGACCAGTAAGCTTCATCAAAACCTTTTGTCCAATATCTCGCAAGTCAGCGGCGCGTTCTGCCAGCAGATGATTTCCCACCAAAGACTGAGTTTTTGCCATTGCTTCAATGTGCGCATGCCAAGCGGCAGCAGCGGATAGCCCTTCATCAATGCCATCTTGCGCGCCAAAGATGATTTCTTCGTCTTCTAATAATGCTACATGCGCAGCAAAAATCTTGGCAATGGAGGTTTTGGTGGCATTTTCCACTAATTTTTTTAGGTCAGTTTTAACATCATGAATCGCCTGCATCAATTTTTCTGTTTCAGCGGCAGAATCTTTAGCTGTCATTGAATAACTAAAAGTTTTGGGGGTAATAACATAAGCCTTTGCTATTGCAAATCCTGACGATGCAGGCGTGGCATAAATTTTCTCACCATACTCAATGGTAAATACAGTTGAATTTTCAAGATTGGATTGTTGGGTTGATTTTTGATGAAGAATGGATGAAGAATTTTGCACAGGCACCACGTCTTCGCCTAAGCCTGATTGCACCAATTCAATTAATTTTGGTAAAAAATCAATCGCATCGGTATTTGGTTCGGCAATAAAAGTGAGTGTTTGTCCATGTGTACCGCCAAGTGATAAAAGACGCGCCAAACTTTTTGCAGAGACAAACGCCCCATTATCCACACTCACCCGAATTTCACCTTTTGCCTGTTTTGCCATATCAGACAACAATGTAGCCGGACGAGCGTGCAAACCTAGCGGATTAACAATTTGAGTGGACTGGTTTTGCCAATCAAGCGCTTCTTCGGCATGTAACAATCTGGCAATTTGTTTAGCGGATTGATTTAAAGCGTGGTTAAAATCATGACTAAGCAAAACATCATAAACCTTGGACAATCTGGCTGTGTCCATATGCGCATTACTAGCAATAACTGCCAATGCCTTAACTTTATCTTTTTGATACATAACCGGTTTTTTAGCCACTACCAAAGATAATGCTGACTGATGAATGTTATCGTCTTCTAAAATTAAAGCGTAAATGGCTTGGGATAACTTGGTTAAGACGGGTTTGATAGTTAAAACACTGTCTAATATACCACCTGATTTTAATAAGGCACACGCCTGATAAGACAGCTCATCCAAATCACCAGCAGCGACATCGGTTTTAATTAAGTTTTCATGTAAAAGCAAACTATCAGGCACGCCATTGATGATTGCTATCAATTCATCCGCGGTTTGAGCGTTTTTGATTTTATCCTCAACATTATCAGATAAAGTACGGGTTAATAATTTTAAAATGTCTAAATGTTCATCAGATTTTGCTGCTATTACTGCCGCCAAATACACCTTGTCACCAGCATCATTCCAAATCACCCCATTAGAAAAATGCACCAGACGAACGCCCGTATTATAAATAAGGCTTCGTGAATCTGGTGTACCATGTGGTATTGCAACACCTTGACCTAGATAAGTGGACGCTTTAGCTTCACGATTCTTTAATCCTTGCAAATAATCGCCGTGAGTTAAACCATCTTCATGTAAAATATCAGCAAGCAGTTGCAAGGCTTCTTCTTTTGTATTTGCCTTAGCATTCATACGTACATCTTTTGTAGTCAAGGCTAACATAACCGCTCCTTTATAGTCAGGGCTAAAAATCGCTGAATTGATAAAATATCATCATAAAATTGCACCATTCTAGCATTTTTTTATCAGATAAACCGCCTATTATTACAAAATATTTCAAAATAAAAAGCAGATTTTCCAGTGGAAATCTGCTTAAAGTAATTAAAGATACAATTTAAATATTAAATGCTTTTTTAGGTATAAAGCACCTGCAAAATTTCAAATTCTAGTAAACCGCCAGGCGTTTGAATTTTGGCTTCATCGCCTTCAGATTTACCAATGAGACCGCGGGCAATTGGCGAGTTTACTGAAATTTTACCAATTTTAAAATCAGCTTCATCTTCACCAACAATTTGATAGCGACGTTCTTCGCCATTATCAATATTTTCCAGCACCACGGTAACCCCAAACACCACACGACCTTCTTTGGGCAGTTTGGCAGGGTCAATTACTTGCGCGCCACTTAATTTAGCTTCAATATCGCGGATACGAGCTTCACATAATCCCTGTTGTTCACGAGCAGCATGATATTCAGCGTTTTCCTTTAAATCACCATGTTCACGAGCTTCGGCGATTGCGGTGGTAATGCGAGGACGCTCTACGGTTTTTAATTGTTTTAATTCAGCTTCTAAAGCAGCATGTCCTTGAGGGGTCATCGGATAACGTTGCATAAAAATTCTCCTATTTTTAATAAAACAATCTAGTTTTATCAAATTTTTATCAAAAAAAGATATAGTGAAAAACACCACGCCTTTTGGGGTGGTGTTGTTTATAAATTTGGTTAAATTTGAAGGTATATTAACAGGTTTATTTGCAATTATCAAGCGTTTAAATCTTGCAGTTTATACACATCAAATGGCAACGACACTTCGTAAGCTTTGCATACTGCTTGAGCAGCACTAATGGTGGTTACATAAAAGACTTTACCTTGCAAAGCACTGCGACGAATAGAAAAAGAATCTTCCTGAGACTGCTTGCCTTCAGTGGTATTAATCACCATCGCAATTTCACCATTTTTAATCGCATCTACAATATGCGGGCGACCTTCAGTAACTTTGTTAATTTTTTGACAAGCAATGCCTGCTTCATCAATTACTTGGTAAGTGCCACTGGTTGCTACCAGCTCAAAACCCAAATCCACCAAAGACTGTGCCACCGCAACAACGTATTTTTTGTCGCTATCACGTACGGATAAAAAGGCTTTTTTAATTTCGCCCTTGGTTGGTAGTCCTGGCAAACGTTCATTGGACGCAATCACTGCTTTATAAAACGCCTCACCAAAGGTTTTACCCACGCCCATGACTTCACCTGTCGATTTCATTTCAGGGCTTAAAATGGGGTCAACACCTGGAAATTTAGCAAATGGGAATACTGCTTCTTTAACCGAGTAATGATTTGGGATAATCTCCTGCACAAATCCTTGCTCTGACAATGTTTTGCCTGCCATGCAACGAGCCGCAACTTTCGCCAAAGACGTACCAATACACTTAGAAACAAAGGGCACAGTGCGACTGGCGCGTGGATTAACTTCTAAAATATAAACCGTGTTGTCCTTGATGGCATATTGTACATTCATCAAACCCACCACCCCAAGCTCTTTTGCCATAGCGATGGTTTGCGTGCGAATTTGGTCTTGAATTTCTTGACTGAGTGAATAAGGTGGAAGCGAACATGCCGAATCACCAGAATGCACGCCTGCTTGCTCAATGTGCTGCATAATGCCGCCAATTACCACATTTTTACCATCAGATACACAATCTACATCCACCTCGATAGCGTCATCAAGGAAACGGTCTAGTAGCACCGGGGCTTCATTTGATGCCTGTACGGCGGTTTTAAGATAATGACGGAGTTCATCTTCATTATAAACGATTTCCATCGCCCGCCCACCAAGCACATAAGAAGGACGCACCACTAAAGGATAGCCTACCTCTTTGGCGCGAATAATTCCCTCATCAGTGCTGGTTGCCAATGCGTTTGGTGGCTGATTAAGATTTAGCTGAATCAACATGCGCTGAAAACGCTCGCGGTCTTCAGCACGATCAATCGCATCAGGACTGGTACCAATAATCGGCACGCCCGCCTCTTCTAAAGCACGTGCTAATTTTAGGGGGGTTTGACCGCCATATTGTACAATTACGCCCTTAGGCTGCTCAGTACGAACAATCTCAAGCACATCTTCTAATGTTACAGGCTCAAAATACAAACGGTCTGACGTATCATAATCCGTAGACACTGTTTCTGGGTTACAGTTTACCATGATGGTTTCGTAACCATCTTCACGCATAGCAAGAGCAGCATGAACACAGCAATAATCAAACTCGATACCTTGACCGATGCGGTTTGGACCTCCGCCAATTACCATGATTTTATCTTTGTTAGTTGGGCGAGCTTCACATTCCTCATCATAGCTTGAATACATATATGCAGTGGACGTCTCAAACTCTGCAGCGCATGTATCTACACGTTTGTAAACAGGATACACCCCCAAATTCCAGCGATGCTTACGAAACTGTTTTTGACTGATTCCCATTAAACTTGCAATGCGCAAATCACTCATGCCTTTACGTTTAAACTGACAAATATTTTCAGCAGTCAAATCGCCAAAACCTAAAGCTTTGATTTGATTTTCTGTGCGTACAATGTCTTCAATTTGCACTAAAAACCAGCGGTCAATCTTAGTACATAAAAACACATCATCAAGACTTAATCCATGACGAAATGCCTCAGCAATATAAAAAATACGCTCAGGTGTTGGAATGGTTAAGCGATTTTTGATTTCACTGATGATACCATCTTTGGTTTTGTTTTCGGTGTCAATAATTTCATCAAAACCTGTTGCGCCTGTTTCAAGCCCACGTAAGGCTTTTTGCATAGACTCTTGGAAATTACGCCCAATTGCCATCACCTCACCCACTGACTTCATTTGAGTGGTTAATGTGTTTTCCGCTTGAGGGAATTTTTCAAAATTAAATCGAGGTACTTTGGTTACTACATAATCAATAGACGGTTCAAAAGAAGCTGGGGTCTTACCGCCTGTAATGTCATTTTTTAACTCATCTAATGTATAACCAACAGCAAGTTTGGCAGCAATTTTAGCGATTGGAAAACCCGTTGCTTTACTTGCTAGGGCAGATGAACGGCTTACGCGAGGATTCATCTCAATAACTACCATACGCCCATTTTCAGGATTAATACCAAACTGCACATTAGACCCGCCTGTTTCTACGCCAATTTCACGCAGGACGGCGATGGACGCATTGCGCATGAGCTGGTATTCTTTATCAGTCAATGTTTGGGCAGGCGCAACCGTGATACTATCGCCTGTATGTACACCCATTGGGTCAAAGTTTTCAATAGAACATACAATGATGCAATTGTCTTTTTTGTCACGCACCACTTCCATTTCATATTCTTTCCAGCCAATCAAACTTTCATCAATCAATAGCTGGTGCGTTGGTGACAAATCAAACCCTCGCTGACAAATTTCAAGAAATTCATCACGATTATAAGCAATTCCGCCACCACTGCCGCCCATCGTAAATGACGGACGAATAATTACTGGAAACCCAAAACGTGCTTGAATTTCCAATGCTTGTTCCATGGTTTCTGCAACATCTGCTCGAGGACACTCCAAACCAATTTTTTTCATAGCCTTATCAAAAAGCTCACGGTCTTCAGCTTTTTCAATGGCTTCTTTGGTTGCTCCAATCAGTTCACAATTATACTTTTTTAATACGCCATGTTTGTCCAAATCAAGTGCACAGTTTAAAGCCGTTTGCCCGCCCATGGTTGGCAAAATCGCATCAGGGCGTTCTTTATCAATAATACGCTCCACCGTTTGCCAAGTAATTGGCTCAATATAAGTTGCATCCGCCATCACAGGGTCGGTCATGATAGTTGCTGGGTTTGAATTGACCAAAATTACTCGGTAGCCCTCCTCACGCAGGGCTTTGCAGGCTTGAGCACCTGAATAGTCAAATTCACAGGCTTGTCCAATCACGATCGGACCTGCTCCAATAATTAAAATTGATTTAATATCACTACGTTTTGGCATGGTTTCACTCGCTTTTCATTTAAAATAAATTGAAGTAGCAGATTTTAAGTATAAATTAATTGTTTTTCACCGAAATCAAAATATTCTCTGTGCCATTTCAAGTATCGCCTCATCTCATCATTGAGTGCCAATTCATTGTTTTTAATCTTGAAATGAGTGTTCAATAATTCTTTTATATCTAGTGATTTACAAATAAGCACGCCATTCTCATCAAAGCTGATATCGCCACTATCAAATAAGCTATCAAAATGAACGGATAGTAAAATACCATTATTAACATCCAACCTCTCTTCATGAGAAGATTTTGACCATGGCTTTATATGGCTAGCTATTAAAAAATTAGGTATATTAATATTTGTAATAGGGCAGGTTGATCCATATTTATTTATCAATTTCTCTCTAAACCTTGGTTGAACTAAGCGAACTCTTGTTAGTCTTACCGCTTCTGTTCTTTCGATAATGTCATCTAAGTTTGAATTGGTATTATCTAGAGTTATGTTATTTTCACGTAATCCCCAAACACCTCTACTGATATTACAAAACAAATCTTCATATTTAAACTTTTTTGAGTCACTAGAATATTTTTGAATACAATCTCTCATAGAAGCATCAAATTTTTCAAGACCTTCAGAAATGGAAGGGTTTAATTCCAAAACCCCTCTCTCAATATCTTCTAGCGTAGCCTTGCCTCCAACGCTTTGTAAAAAACGAGTAACAATTGCGCTTATTCTTTGGTGTTTGTATTTATTACTCTTAAGCATTATTTATTTATCCACTAACAATCCAAGAGAAAAGTCAACCTATAGCCTAAATTCATCAACAAATCAATCCTTCGCCTGTTCCATTGTCTGAATAAATCTATCAAAAAGCGGTGAACAATCGTGTGGTCCTGGGCTAGCCTCTGGATGTCCTTGAAAACTAAACGCCACCCTATCGGTGCGCTCAATGCCTTGATTTGAGCCATCAAACAGCGAACGATGAGTCGCTCTTAAAGTACTTGGCAAGGTTGTCTCATCCACCGTAAACCCGTGGTTTTGACTGGTAATCATCACCGTGCCATCATCAAGATTTTGTACAGGGTGGTTTGCGCCGTGATGACCAAATTTCATTTTAAGTGTTTTTGCGCCACTTGCCAAAGCCAGCAGCTGATGACCCAAACAAATTCCAAACACAGGGATTTTACTGGTTTCTACAATTGTTTTAATGGCTTCAATGGCATAATCGCACGCTGCAGGGTCGCCAGGTCCATTGGATAAAAAGATACCATCTGGATTCATGTCCAATACTTTTTGAGCGGGCGTTTGAGCTGGCACGACGGTTAAACGACAACCTCTATCTACCAGCATACGTAAAATATTGGTTTTTACCCCAAAATCATAAGCTACTACATGAAATTTTTCTGCAATCTCACCGCCTAAGTTAACAAAACGACCACCAGATTGGGTAGTTTTGGCATTACGTCCATCATGCGCCAATTGCCACGAGCCTTGTGTCCATGTATAACCGTTGGGGTCACAACATTCTTTTGCCAAATCCATACCATTCATGGATGGCGTGTTTTTGGCAAGCTCAATGGCTTTTTCTACATTCAGCTGACCTGCTTCATCAGCGGTCATAATGCAGCCATTTTGAGCTCCTGTTTGACGCAATCTTGTGGTCAGTTTACGAGTATCAATCTCGCCAATGGCAACAACGTTATGTTTTTTTAGATAATCTGATAACGAAAGTGTAGCTCTAAAATTTGAATGCAGCAGTGGCAAATCACGAATAATCAGACCACTTGCCCAAACTCGATGAAGATTTCCCGATTCGCTATCTTCATCATTACAACCAGTATTACCAATATGTGGGTAAGTTAAAGTAACCATTTGTCTAGCATAACTTGGGTCAGTCAAAATTTCCTGGTAACCTGTCATTGCAGTATTAAACACAACCTCACCTGTTGTATGCCCTTCTGCACCAATTGCCACGCCATAAAAAATGCTACCATCTGCCAAAGCTAAAACTGCTTTTGTCATATTTGCCACTCCCAACTGATTGTTTTTGCTCATTAATTTTTAAAATTGGTAAATTTTAGGCAAAATTTTTTGGCATACCGCCAAATTATTTTTATTGATAATTTCACACAAAAATTTTACACAAAAAAAAGTGAACATTTATAAAAGAAAATAACTTAACTGGTTATCATAGATAATGGTTAAGTTGTTTGCTTTCATAATTGCTCACTTACTTAGATTTGGGCTATTATATACAAAAAAATACAAAATGCCTAGTCTTTCATAAAAATTTTTATGAATTTACTCTAGCTTTACAGATATTGATTTAATAAATTTGTAAAATTTTTACTGGTAATTTGTCCAATCTCTTCACCAGTTTTATCAAAAATTTTACCCAAAAATTCAGCTACATAAGGTACATAAACAGGCGAATTTTCTTTGCCGCGCTTAGGCACAGGAGCAAGATAAGGACTATCTGTTTCAATTAAAATGCGATCTAGTGGCAATTTTTTAACAACATCTTGTAAGTCTTGCGATTTTTTAAAAGTAACAATGCCTGAAAGTGAAATATATAGCCCCAAATTCAATGCTTTACGCGCAAAATCATAGTCTTCAGTAAAACAATGAATAATTCCATGTTCACATTTTTGAGTTGTCAATAAATCCAATGTATCCTGATAAGCATTACGAGTATGCACAATGATGGGTTTTTTAGTAATTTTGCCAGCTTGAATGTGAGCAATAAAACTGGATTTTTGAGCAGATTTTTTATCTGCATCCCAATAATAATCAAGTCCTGTCTCACCAAATGCCCACACATTTTCATTATTAAAAGATATAAGTTTTTCAGCAGTAACGCTGGTTAATACATCAATATCTTGACAAGGATGTATGCCCACACTCATACCAATATTAATCTCATCATCACTTAATTTTGTCCAATTTTCAATCTCATCAAATTCATCAAAACGACACATAATCGCCATTACACGACTGACTTGAGCACGTTTTAAAGCAGTAATTAGATTTTGAGGATTATTTTGGTAATTTTCTACACTTAAATAATTTAAATGACAATGACTATCTGTATACATATGTTGATAATAAATTAATAATAAAAAATCGCTATTTTAAACAGTTATTATCATTTAATCAATAGTGATCATTGATGGTTAATTTTTTATTAATTTATCTAATTAAAATTATTGATTTATTAAAAATAAATATTAAATACCGACAACACCATTAATAACAAATTAGTTTTTTTAATTTTACATTTAATCGGCTTTTTAATAGATAAAACATTTTATTTTTTTAAATAAAAAAAGTAATTTTGATACTTAGAATAATCGCTAAATTGTATCAAAATCTGAATCAATGCTAAAATTATCCACTAAAATGATTTTTATTCTGTAATGGTTATGATAAAATTGACACTTTATCAATTTTACCCTTTGTTACGAGATTTATATGAGCCAACCAAAAAAAACAATGCAGTTACATGAAGTGCGTCAAGCCTTTATTGATTTTTTTGTAAGCAAAAACCACACACACGTTGCGTCATCAAGCCTGATTCCTCACAATGACCCAACACTTTTATTTACCAACGCTGGCATGAACCAATTTAAAGATACTTTTTTGGGCGTAGAAAAACGTGATTATAGTCGCGCAGTCACTTCTCAAAAATGCGTGCGTGCCGGAGGAAAACACAACGACTTAGATAACGTTGGCTATACTGCCAGACATCATACTTTTTTTGAGATGATGGGTAATTTTAGTTTTGGGGATTATTTTAAAAAAGACGCCATCAATTTCGCTTGGGAATTTTTAACTGCTGACAATTGGCTTTCCCTGCCCAAAGACCGTTTATACGTTACAGTATATCACACCGATGATGAAGCCTATGATATTTGGCATAAAGATATTGGCTTAGAAGCTAGCCGAATCATTCGAATTGGCGATAATAAAGGTGAACTTTACGCATCAGATAATTTTTGGACTATGGGCGATACGGGTCCTTGTGGTCCTTGCACTGAGATTTTTTATGATTATGGCGAACAAATTGCAGGTGGTCTTCCTGGAACGCCTGAAGAAGATGGGGACCGCTATGTAGAAGTGTGGAACTGCGTTTTTATGCAATTTAACCGCCAAAAAGATGGTAGTTTATTACCTTTGCCAAAACCGTCTGTTGATACAGGCATGGGGCTTGAACGCATCAGTTCTATTATGCAAGGTAAATTTGGCAACTATGAAGTGGATTTATTTATTCATCTAATGGATAAAGCCGCCCAAATTATTGGGGTACCAAGCACATATGAACCTTCTTTTAAGGTAATTGCTGACCATATTCGTGCAGTTTCGTTTTTAATCGCTGACGGGGTACGCCCTAGCAATGAAGGACGTGGCTATGTGTTGCGCCGTATTATTCGCCGTGCGGTGCGTCATGGCAATAAACTTGGAGCCAATGACGTCTTTTTTTATAAGCTAGTGCCCGAACTGGTTAAACAAATGGGTCAAGCCTATCCAGAACTTGCTGAAAAACAAGAACATATTCAAGCCATCATTTTAAAAGAAGAAGGACAATTTGCCAAAACTTTGGCTCAAGGTTTGCGTCTATTGTCTGGTGAACTACACAATTTAACAACAGGCGATACATTGGCAGGTGAAACAGTGTTTAAACTGTATGATACTTATGGATTTCCTGTTGATTTAACCGCTGATATTGCCAGAGAGCGTGGTATTGGAATTGATGAATCAGGTTTTGATGAATGTATGCAAGAACAGCGTCGCCGTGCCAGAGAGGCTGGCAAATTTGATATGGATTACACCAATGTTATTACCGATGGCAATCCAAGTGAATTTGTCGGTTACGGTTTTAGCAGTTACAACAGTCAAATTACCAATTTGTATGAAAATGGCAAAAAAACTGAGATTTTAGAAGAAGGCAACAAAGGCGCTTTGGTACTCAACCAAACCCCCTTCTACGCTGAAAGCGGTGGTCAAGTTGGTGAAATTGGTGAAATCAGTACTCAAACAGGCACCTTTCGCGTACACGATACTAAAAAATCAGGCAACACAATTGTTCATTATGGCACTGTTATTTTAGGTCAAATTCACAATCATCAGCCTGCTTCTGCTCAAGTATTAGAAGAAGTTCGTCGTGCCAGTGCAAAGAACCATTCAGCAACTCACCTATTGCACGCTGCCTTACGCCAAATTTTAGGCACAGAAGTTACCCAAAAAGGTTCTTTGGTGTCCAGTGAAATTTTACGCTTTGATTTTTCTTATGACAAGCCCATCAGCGATGACCAGCTTATTCAAGTAGAACGCTTGGTCAATGCTCAAATTCAAGCCAATACCAATGTTATGGTTGAAGAGATGGACATTGACAGTGCGGTGAAAAAAGGCGCAATGGCGTTATTTGGCGAAAAATATGGTGAACATGTCCGTGTTTTGAGCATGGGACAAAAAACGGATGATGTGCCATTTTCTATTGAATTATGTGGCGGTCTACACGTTTCGCAAACTGGAGAAATTGGATTGTTCAAAATCATCAGTCAAGGCGGTATTGCAGCAGGTATTCGCCGAATTGAGGCCTTAACAGGCATGGCGGCAGTGCGCTATGTGGAAACAGGTGAACAGATTTTAAGCAGTATTGCGGGAGATTTTAAAGCTAAGCGTGAAGAGATTCAAACGCGAATTACCAATTTAAACAAACAAAATCAAGAACTTGAAAAACAAATTGAGCATCTAAATCAAAAATTAGCACATCATCAAGCTAAAACTTTACTTGCTAACGTACAAAAAATTGGTACAGTTAATTTGTTAGTAGAAATGGTATCTGACGTTGATGGAAAAGTCATTCGCACCTTGATAGACAGTTTAAAATCGCATTTTGATGATTCAATTATTGTGTTAGTTGGAAAAAATGGCGATGATTTGGCATTGGCTGCTAGTGTTAGCAAAACGTTACAAGATAAAATCAAAGCTGGCGATATCATTCGTACACTAGCTAACGAACTTGGTGGTAAAGGCGGTGGTAAAGCCGATTATGCTCAAGGTGGCGCTAAAAATGGTGAGCAGCTTAACACCATTTTAGCAAATTTACATCAGGACCTGACTGCTCGTTTGGCACAATAAATCAATTACTAAATTTATTTTAGCAGACTTATTGCCCTAAATTATTATTTGGAATTTTTGATAAATAAATAATTTAGGGCGACAAAGTTTGCTAAATATAGTAATATAGCGGGCTTGACTTTTTATTATTATTTTAACCGTTCTTTTGATGTTATAAATTAAGGCAACATATCATGGCATTAATTGTACAAAAATACGGCGGCACCTCAATGGGGAATACCAGTCGCATTAAAAACGTTGCAGCACGTGTCAAACGCTGGCATGACCATGGTCATAAAGTGGTGGTAGTGGTTTCTGCCATGAGTGGTGAAACTAATCGTTTAATTGGATTGGCGAACGAAATCAGTCGCGACCCTGATATACGTGAGTATGACCAAATGGTTGCCACAGGTGAACAAGTATCTATTGCTTTATTAGCAATGGCATTAAAAGATTTAGGTGTTAATGCCAAATCTATGACTGGTCGTCAAGTTGCCATTAAAACCGATAACACTCATACCAAAGCACGTATTGAAGATATTGATGCTGAAAATATCAAGCGCGAGCTTTCTGATGGTAAAGTTTTAGTTGTTGCAGGATTTCAGGGCGTAAACGAATTTAATGACTTGACCACCTTGGGTCGTGGCGGTTCTGACACCACGGGGGTTGCTATCGCTGCCGCTATTGGTGCTGATGAATGTCAAATTTATACCGATGTTGATGGTGTTTATACCACTGACCCACGCATCACCCCCAAAGCCAAAAAACTAAACAAAATTACCTTTGAAGAAATGCTGGAAATGGCATCTTTAGGTTCGAAAGTATTGCAAATTCGCTCAGTGGAATTTGCAGGTAAATACAAAGTTCCATTGCGGGTTTTATCCAGCTTTGATGAAGGCACCGATGGTGCGTTTGATGATGAATTCAGAAAAAATGTGGGTACACTCATTACCGTTGATGAAGGAGATGATATGGAACGTGCGATTATTTCAGGCATTGCGTTCAATAAAGATGAAGCAAAAATTACAGTTCGTGGCGTACCAGATAGACCTGGGATTGCCTCCGCCATTTTAAGCCCAATTGGTGCCGCTAATATTGAAATTGACATGATTATTCAAAATGCATCTATTGACGGCATGACAGATTTTAGTTTTACTGTACAGCGTGGCGATTACGACAAAGCTCTAAAAATCTTAAACGAACGTGTAAAAGACGATATTGGCGCCACTGAAATTACAGGCTCAACTGATGTTGTTAAAGTTTCTGTGGTGGGTGTTGGTATGCGCTCTCACGCAGGAGTAGCAAGCAAAATGTTTGATGCACTAGCTAGCAACAATATCAATCTACAAATGATTTCCACCAGTGAAATTAAAGTGTCTGTATTAATTCAAGAACAGCATTTGGAAAAAGCAGTTAAAACATTACATACAGCTTTTGGTCTTGATCGCGTTGACGGTGAAAGCAAGGTTGCAGGATTGTAATTTTTCTTTACTTTCATAGCTGTTTTTTAAAAAAAAGCTGACAATTTACCCAAACCACTTTATAATGATGGTTTGGGTATTTTTATTTTTATTTTCCCACAAAGAACAAGGAGCTTGTTATGTTAATTTTAACTCGTCGTGTTGGCGAAACTTTAATGATTGGCAATGAAGTCAGCATTACTGTTCTTGGTGTTAAAGGCAATCAGGTGCGTTTGGGTGTCAATGCCCCCAAAGATATCGCGGTGCATCGTGAGGAAATTTATCAACGTATCCAACATGAACGTTCCATGCAAATGCATATGAGCCATTTAGAGCAACAAGGCAATTTTGCCCCACCTTCGTTTGATGATGATTATTTTAATCGTTAATATTCATAAAAATAAATTTCATAAAACTAGTTCTATCTAGTGATTGATGCAAAAGAGTAAAACTGTAAATATGAATACTGACATTTCACGACTGTTACACGGTATTGATAAGGGTGAATTGTTTTTTAAAGATGTATTGGCATTTATTGAAGCAAATTACACTTATATACCTGTGGAGTTTTATAATGGCGAGCTGGTTAATCCAGCAGGTACAAATGAAGGTAGTGCCAAAATTTTTAGCCTTGCAAAATTGCATAATCTTAGCCAATTAGATACATTAAAATTATTTGCTGAGCATTATCAAGCCGTTTTAGCTGACCCCAAAGGCGACAACCACGCCAATATTCGAAACTTTATTCATTATGGCTGGTTAGCTTTTGCCATGCCCGTCAATGCTTTGACATTGCGCTAATTTTTATTAAGATTACCCAAATTCTGCTTGAAAAATTACTAAATTTCATGTAGAATTTGGGCTTTGATTTTTTCTGCTACTTCTTGCTTGTTGTCGCCTTTAACGACAAAAAAGAATGGCATAACCTTGTAAGTTTGGTCAAAAAAGTGCTATGTCCATACCATTAATAATCGCACCTTGTCCAAACGGCACAACCGATACCGCTCAATATCCGTGCCATGATTTTATAGGAGTTTCACCATGTCTCGCGTATGTCAAGTGACTGGAAAACGCCCACTAGTGGGTAACAACGTATCACACGCTAATAATAAAACTCGTCGTCGTTTTTTACCAAATCTACACAATCATCGTTTTTGGGTAGAATCTGAAAACCGTTTTGTGCGTCTTCGCGTATCTTCTAAAGGCATGCGCATCATTGACAAGCATGGCATTGATAAAGTGCTTGCTGATTTGCGCGCTGCTGGTCAAAACATTTAAGTTTTGTTAATTACAAAAGGATACTGTTATGAGAGATAAAATCAAACTTGTTTCTACCGCTGGTACTGGTTATTTTTACACAACTACCAAAAATAAGCGTACAATGCCTGGCAAAATGGAAATCAAAAAATTTGATCCGAAAATTCGCCAGCATGTTCTATTCAAAGAAGCAAAAATCAAATAATTGATGATTACTTTGAATTAATTATAGTCGCTCTTTTTTAGGGCGACTTTTTCTTTTAATCTTCTTTTCCAAAAATTTTAATCATAAAGCACCTTAATTCCAAAGAGTTAAGGTGCTTTATTACTTATTGCATAAATTTACTTTTTAGGCACAATCAATTTTTGTCCAGATTTTAAAGCTGCATTACTATCCAGTTTATTGAGTTTTGCAAGCTCTGCCACACTGATACCATGATGTTTTGCCACTGATGTCAAATTATCACCTGATTTTACTGTATAAGTAGTGGTTTTATCCGAATCTTTTTTATTTTCTTTAGTGGTCTGTTTTTTAGTTTCTGGTTTTTTAACATCTGCTTTTTCGGGTTTGGCAGAAACTGGCACCTTAATCACTTGCCCACGTTTAAGCTGAGCCTGGGTGGATAAATGATTAGTTGCCGCCAAATCGGCAATAACAACATTGTGTTTTTTTGCCAATCCTGCGAGAGTATCGCCAGACTGTACTGTATAATTTTCAGTATTTTTGATGACTTTTCCTTTTGCCACTTCAGTTTTTACTTCTTCTTTTTTATCTGCCTTTTTGATTTCAGTTTTTGGGTCAACCTTTGGTTTGGTTTCAGATTTTGACTGTGGTTTTGCTGGCACTTTTACTGTACCAGAAGCTGGTATGGTCAATATTTTACCGTGAATTAATTTAGCATTTCTATCTAAATTATTTGCCGCAGCCAATTCATCTACTGTAATGCCATATTTAGTAGAAACACTCGTCAAACTATCACCAGACTGAATGGTGTATTTTACAGATTGATTACTGGCTTTAACATCTGCTTTAACATCGCTAGGTTTAGTTTCTGTTTTAGCAGTTTGAGTTTTTGCAGGCGCTTTGATATCCGATGGTACTTGCAATTTTTGACCAACCAATACACCATCAGTAACTGACAAGCCATTTAATGCCGCTAAATCTTGTACCGTGGTGTTGTATTTACGTGCAATGGATGTCAAACTTTCACCACTTTGTACAACATAAATGGTGGTTTTTGCGCTAGCACTGGTTGTTTTGGGTGCCATAGGTATGGTAGTGGCCTTACCCGGCACAAGCCACAAGCGCTGACCTGCTCTTACATGTGTAGTTGCACTAATATTGTTATAGCTTGCAATCTGGCTGACACTTAGCCCATGCGCTTCAGCAATACCCAATAATGTATCACCCGCCACCACCTTATAACGGTCGGATTTAACTTTTGGCTGAGTTGGTTTAGTTTCAGGTTTTGATTGAGCTTTGACAGCTGTAGGTTTTTCAGGTTTTGATAAAGATGACGGTTTGTTTAGCGGATTTACTTCAAGTTCTGTGGTCATTGTTACTTTTGTAATCTCTTCAATGATGGTTGGAATATTGCTAGTTGGATTATTGCTTTGGGCATCATCTTCTACAGTTTTAACTGTGGTACTTGGAGCGTTAAAACTTAAACTTTTAATCTCGCCACGTGCTTCTAAGACAGATTGACCAGTTTGTAATGCTACAAGCTCAATATTACCATCACTAGAAATCGGTTCTACGTTTTCAATGGTGTTTGCCTGAATTTGAGCTGCAATAAAATCTCTTTCTTCACTAGATAACGGTGGTTCTTGAATGATGGTATTTTGGGGAGTGATTTGAACGCTAGTAGTTGGCAATGTATTTGCTGAAGCCAGCTCTTTAAATAAAGCGTCATTTTTATTATTTGTCCCCATTTTTGGCACAACGTAACTGTTGCTTGCGGTATAGGTAGATGCACCATAACCATAACCACGCAATGATGTTAAGCGTGAATCCAGCGCTGCCGATACACTGTTTGGCACAATTACTCGACCAGGTCCTGAACTGTCCACACTAAAATTAATCAATGCAGGGTTTAGCAGCCGTAGCTCATCAACTGGCACACCTGTAACGCTTGATACATCATACAAGCTCACGCCAAAGTTAGCAGGCACCGCTCTAAAATGTGAATGGTTGGCAATGGCTGGTAAATAGACGCCGTAACTCTCTGGAGCTGCAACAATTTGAGCAACTGCCATAAATCGCGGTACATAATTCATTGTTTCAATTGGCAAACGCAGTGACCAATAATCGGTTGGTAGCCCTGCATTTCTATTAGCATTAATCGCCCGCTGAATTCGACCTGGACCAGCATTATAAGCTGCTAATGCCAGCTCCCAGCTACCAAATTGATTGTACAAACTGGTTAAAAAATCATAAGCTGCACGTGTGGACTCAATAATATCACGACGTCCGTCATAAGTAGTACTTTGGTTTAAACCATAAATTCGCCCTGTGCTTGGAATAAATTGCCAAAGACCTGCTGCTGCTGCGTTACTGGTGGCTGATGGATCATAGGAACTTTCAATGATGGGTAATAACGCCAATTCAGTTGGAATGCCGCGTCGTTCAGCTTCGGTAACGGTATGATATAAATAACGTGATGTTCTAGCAGCTAAGCGATTTAGGTAATCTTGACGGCTGTAAAACCAAGATTTTTGAGCCTCAATACGTGAATTTTGCATATGACTCATGCGATAACCACGTCGCACCCTATCCCACAAATTTCCATAACGCTGCACGGTTAATTTATCACCTTCCACCATGCTCATATCGGTTGCTTGTAGCAAATCTTCCAATTCATCTAAAGTAGCTTGGTCAAGGACACCTGCATAGGTGCTTTGTGAAGATGTGGTGGATGTCCTGACTTTAGTTTTTGGGGTATAAGTTGGTATTGGTGCAGATGACACGGTTGCACTTGGTTTGACAGATTGACTGTCATTGTTCGCTTTAGGGGTACTTGCACAGGCAAACAATAAACATGAAGAAATGGAGATGACTAATGGTTTTAATAAAGTATGGGGGGCTAATTTATTAAACTGAATAGATTTCATGGATGGATTGTCCTATGTGTAAAAAGCGATTGTATTGACAGTGATATTGCTATAATCGTGATTTTATCAAAAACAACATAACAAATAGACCAACTGACTGCATTATAATACAGCTGATTTATTAAGCAAAGTTAAAAATGCAAATCATCTACACATCCTTTTGCATCTTGTTATAATTTATAACAATTTCAATTAATGCTAATTTGCGACACCATACGCAATAAAATGGCATTATTTCCCGACTGTACTAAAGTTGCTCGAGAATTGGATTTTAAAGTTACTTTTTTTCCATCCTTGTTTGTCCAAGTTTCTGTAGTGATAACCTGAGCTCGCGCTTGGTCGCCACTAATCACAACATCATTTAAATGAATTGTGTAATGATAATGGGTCGATTCTGCCCAACCTTTTTGTAACAATTGCAAATATGCGTTTTTATCTAAGGTAATGGTTTTATTTTGACGAGTTAAAGAAATGACTGCATTATCATCAATCAGCCCTGCGATTTGACCAATATTTTGCTGATTTGCCGATGCACTCATCAGGCGAGCAAAATTTTGCGTTTGCGCTTCACTGATGGCATAAGCTGATACACTTATCATCATTGCAGCTCCAAAACCAAGCCATTTGGAGGTGGCTTTTAGCAATGATAATTTTTGATTATTATAAAAAACATGCATTGATTGTATCCTAATTTTATTAATTGGCTGGCTTGGTTGTAAAATAACAGTCAAGTTCTAAAGAATCATGACTGTTTTGTAATATTTTGTTGCATTTTATACAAAATTAACGAATATTTGCGCTTATCGGCTTATTTATTGCTTTTATCGTCAATTGACTCGTCATCATTTTCAAGAGTTGCCCCAAGCCGATGCATACGACGCTCCATCAGTTGCTGGGCAAGAATCTGCATGTCTTCTACACGGTCAATTTCATCAATAATCTCAAGCCCCAAAAGAGTCTCTAAAACATCTTCTAGACTTACCAAGCCCTTGACTTCGCCAAACTCACCAACCACCAGTGCAATATGCACATGATTTTTTAACATCAAATCCAATAAATCAAACAGCTTCATTTTTGCAAATACAAAGGTGATATCGCGCTTAAATTGTTTGATGGATGTATGAATTTCTTGATTAGCTTTTGCGATGAGCAAATCGGTTTTTAAAACAAACCCTGTAGCGTTATCCAAGTCATCATCATCAAAAATTGGAAAACGTGAAAACATCAGTTTTGGATACAATGCAAAAACATCCCCCACGCTCATATTTTCATCAAACGCCGTAACGACTGAACGCGGTGTAACGATATCTTCAACGTTAATTCGGCTAAGCGCCAGCGAATTTTTAATAATCCGAGTTTCAAGAGCAGTCATTTGTCCTGAGCTTTCACCCGCATTAGCAAGAGCAATAAATTCATGGCGGCTAAAGTCATTTTGGGTATTACCCTTAGTTAAAAGTCGAGAGATTTTTTCAGCCAGCCAGACAATTGGAAATAATAAAACATTGATGCCTTTGACATAATAAGCAACAGGCACAGCAAATTTTCGCCAATAGGATGTTCCTAGTGTTTTTGGAATGATTTCTGTACCAATTAAAATCACCACAGTCATCACTCCACTAAAGACTCCAAACCAAACATTGCCAAAGACAATCACCGCTTGAGCGCCCGCCCCAAGACTACCTAATGTGTGAGCAACCGTATTTAACGTTAGAATGGATGAAATGGATTTTTCAATGTTATTGACTTTAACATCTTCAAGCATTTGAGCAATTTTGGGTGTGTCTTCTTTGATGGTTTGGATGTAACTTGGTGTCATCGTGAGCAATGTTGCTTCTGAAATTGAACAAATAAAAGAAACAATCAATGACAATGAAATATAAAAAATAAGCAACGCAACATTGGTGCTGGTTGCGACTTGGGTACCATCACCAGCAAAAGCACTAACAGAAAAAATAGATAAGAAAAAAAGACAAGTTTTGGGTAAATTAGGCAAAAGAGCTAATAAACTACATCGGGGCATATGTTTAAAAAACCAAAATAAAAGTGTAATATTAAGACAAAAATCAACTAACTGCAAGTAAAATAAAATAGCTGGTCAAAGCCATTTAACAGTATCACCATAACAGTATTAATTGTAAAAGTTATCCCCTTGATTTTTTAAAATATGGTATGATATAGGGCATTTTTGTAAAAATTAGTTTAAAAAATTAGGAGCAAACATGTTATTGTCTTTATTGGCTGCAGCAGCACCTGAACAGCCATCTTTGCTAAGCTCATTAGCATTACCATTAGCGTTTTTTGCTATTTTTTATTTTATGATTATTCGCCCAAACTCTAAACGCAATAAAG
>ERZ773267.49-NODE-49-length-89443-cov-16.395735_pt1 | contig 89443 bp, 81 predicted proteins | sample MGYA00511959_ERZ773267 | MGnify/ENA primary metagenome ERZ773267 (study PRJEB29015, sample SAMEA2738165) | human oral metagenome | biome: human oral; feature: human-associated habitat; material: saliva | place: China | collected 2240 ...
TCAAAGACAATTTGCTTGGCGATAATGGCATTTTTAAGAAAATGTGTGAAGAATACAATCTGCCAGAAATTAAATTTGACGAAAACTCTTTAAATGCAATCGTAGACAAAGAAGGCAATAAGCTGGATGATTTAAAAACCCCGAAGAAAATGAACTGGCAGCAGATATGATTTGCCAAAAAGTTCGTGAATTTACTCAAGATGACAATGTCAGCTTACACGTTTCGATTGCAGGCGGGCGTAAAACAATGGGCTTTTATGCAGGATACGCACTGTCTTTATATGGGCGTATTCAAGATCAATTGTCTCACGTTTTAGTAAGTGAAAAATATGAAACGTTGCAAGGATTTTATTACCCTGCGCTTAAAAAAGGACAAAAAGAAAATATCATTAAAAAAATACATAAAAAGATGGAACAAGGTCATGATGTGTATGAAGAAGAATTATTAGACGCTTTTGATGCTAAAGTTTGGCTGGCCAACATTCCTTTTGTCAGATTGCGTGAATTTGTTGATTCAAAAAATAATATTAATCAAAATTTTTCTACGGTAATTGAGATGGTTAATACAAGTTTGAAACTATCTGAAGTTACACTGGATGTTAATGATAGAAAGGTGATAATAGACAACACAGAATGCAAGCTTTCTCCGAGGGAATTTAGTCTGTATTTACTAGTTGCAGAGCTAAAGAAAAAAGGTGAAACTTTGCGTTCTCCAAAAAAATATTTATTAGAAGACGATTTTATAGATAAAGAACATCAACAACGATTTAATGAAATTTACAGCAAATACAAAAATGAGAAGAAAGGACCATTGGTTAATGAAGAATATTTGCGCACAGGTGTGAATAAATTAAAGGAAAAATTAACCCAAGCATTTGGGGCGCCAGTCTATGAGAAAATTGGCATTACGCCAGTTGAAGGTGGATTACGCCGCTCGATTAAGCTTGATAAGGATAACATTATCATTCGCCAATAAGGATAACATATGTTAAGAGAACCAACGTTTGAAGCGCCAAATTTAGACAATTCAAAAGATGCAGTGCTACATTGGCATACACTAAGCTGTGAACTCATCACACCAATGTATGGGGGCGGTACCGTATCCACAAAAGTGGATACAAAAATGCCCATTCGCGCCAGCGCAATTCGTGGTCAATTGCGTTTTTGGTGGCGACTGCTAGCCAAACATGAATGGAAATTAAAAGACATTCCACAAAAAGAAAAGGAAATTTGGGGTGGAATTGGCAGTGGCGGTGATGATGGGATTGCAGGCAATGTTTTGTTAAGAGTCAATAACTTATCAATAAGAATCACAGAGAATCATTTAGTCAGATATGACGATGATTCATTAAAAAGTTTAAAGTATGTTTTATTTCTTGCATATAACGAAACGGATGAAACTAAAAAACCTCACAGATTGCTAAAGCTAAATCAAGGACTGACGTTTGACTTACAGTTTGCATTTTGTGAAAAAATCGCCCATCAAAAGGAAATTAAAAATCAAGTTATTGAAACCTTACGGTGGTGGGTAAATTTGGTGGTTTGGGTTTTCGCAGTCGCAAGGGCTTAGGAGCAATCTATGCCAATCAATGCCTGGATTATCCGCAAATTTGTAAACTTTTGAGTAAAGAGGACGTAGAAAAAGCAGGCTGCCGTTTGGTCATCAATGAAGACAAAATTAGCAATTCTGCATTACAAGCTTTGCAATTTGCCATCAACAAACTATCTGATTTTCGCCAAGCTCCGAGGGTTGGACGCAATCCGGGTCAAGCGCCTAATATACCTGGTCGCAGCCGCTGGCCAGAACCTGATGCGCTAAGACGCATCCAGAAAAATTTGGGTTATGATAGAAGGCATAAGCTAGAACATCCAGCGGGCAATGTATTTGCTCGTTCGGTGTTTGGTTTGCCCATCAATTATCAATCTCGACAAGAAAAAGCTTTAAATATCATGCTCAAACCAGAATTTGGCGAGCGTTTACCAAGCCCCTTGATTTTGCGACCGCGTTTGATAGATGGAGAATATCAACCAATAGCGCTTGTGTTGCCTTATGATGACATTTTAAATATGAAGGTGCGTGTTGGTGATAAATCTTATCCTATTTGGCAAGCTGATGTCGCAAATCACATTCGCCCCATTAATGAAAATGGTGGGGGCGACCCGATACAGGCTTTTTTAGAATATTTTAAGCAATAAGCTTTATATGGGTTGACAAGATTAAGGAATGGATACATGTTAAAATACGTTGTTATATTTTCGATTGGGCCTGTGCAGACATTTATTGCCTCTGCCCGTCGTAGTCGAGACCTATGGAGTGGCTCTTGGTTACTCTCTGAGCTTGCTAAAGCTTGCGCTAAAAGCCTCAATGATTTAGGCGATACAAAAGCACAATTAATTTTCCCTCACGTGGATAAAAGCAATCAGGCTGATTTGGAAGAAAACTCGGATTTTTCTGTTGGGAATAAAGTTCAAGTTGTATTGACTGTTGATAGTGTTGATGAATTGAGAAGCATCATTGACAATGCCAAAAAATCCGTAAAAAAACGCTTTATTAAAGAAGCCAGTAACGCTTTATCCCGCCTGCCAAAAGACAAGCACTATTTACGTGAAACCATTTGGAATAGCCAGCTGGATGATTATTTGGAAATTCAGACAGCTTGGGCAAGATTTGGTGATGATAATTCGTATCATGACGCTGCACAAAACGCTGGGCGGGTGCTAGCTAGCCGCAAAGCAACCAGAGATTTTTCTCCTACCTGCGCCATATCGGAAAAGGATTTTATCACCTCATTGGTGCAATTAGACAATGCAAGAAAAACAACTGATAAAAACCACAATGTCATAAAACAGCCTTATCAAGATTTGTTTATGCTACCCAAGTCATCGCTAGATGGCATGCGTGAAACGGTTTTAAAAGAAAGCGGTCTTCAAAAAAACTCTTTACAAAGAAAATTATCACTGTCTAAATCTGAGCAGCTTGATACGGTTGGGGTAATTAAACGTTTGGGTTTTGAGAAGAAGGCGGAACAATTTACACCATTTACCCGCATCACTGCTCATGCATGGATAGAAGAGATTGCCCAAAAAGAACCAGATGCGTTAAACAGACTAAAAGACACTTATCGTGAACTGTGTCGATTAGGCGTTGCCTCTGGTGTTACAGGAAACAACAAAGTTTATCAAGATTTTGCTTACGATGCGCAGCTTTTATACCCATCGCGATTGGAAGTTACCTTAAAAGAATATCAAAATAGCGACGATAAAGAAGCTAAAGAAATTGTTGATAACCTAAAAATTCTTAAAAAAACGTTAGCCCCATTATTTCAAAGTTATGACGAGCCTTATCGTTACGGTGTACTGTTACTTGCTGATGGCGACCGTATGGGTGAGCTTTTGGATAAAGCTAAAACACAAGTTCAGCATCAAGAAATCACTCAAGCCTTATCAAACTTTGCAGGTCAAGTGGCTTATACCATGAGACAAAGCAGTGGGCACTGCATTTATGCAGGGGGTGATGATGTATTGGGGTTTGTGCCACTTGATAAGGCTTATAAATGCGCCGCGACTTACAAAAACTCTTTGCTAACAGTTTATCTGGTGTTGCAAATAAACTGGGTGCAGAAAATTCACCAACGTTATCTGTGGGTTTGGCAATTTGCCATATCATGACGCCGCTTGGGGTGATTCGCGAATTGGCAAGCCAAGCTGAAAAATTCGCCAAAGGCGACCATGTTGATGAGGGTCAAAGCACGGAAAAACGTCGTAACGCTTTGGGTATTTTACTTTCTGTGCGTTCTGGCAACGATACCAAACTGCGCTTTAATTGGGATGATTTGGCTGGGTTAAATGCTTTTGAAACTATGGTAAATTATTATGTTGAAAAACAAATTCCAAGCCGTATTGCTTACGATGTAAGAGAAATTTATTTGCGTACCTGTGATTTTGCAATTGATGATAAGCAGCTACAAAAAGACATTCAGTCTGCTGAATTATTGCGTATGTTAAAACAAGCTCGCACCAATCAATCAAAGAAAATTGCTGACCAAACAATTGATATGCTTAATGAACGTGCCAAGAAGATTGGTTTGGACAATTTAGCAAATGAACTGATTGTAGCTCGCTGGTTTGCTGCAAAAACACAAAAAGATTTGGGAAAGAATAAAAAAATGAAAAGTTATTTAATACAATCCTTTGCACCGCTTGTTTTTCGTTCAGGAAAACCGTTTGGTTCGCAGATGTCGGCATCGGATGTTATTTTTCCTTTACCAAGTGCAGGGGCGGGTTTGATTCGTTCATTGAGCATCGCTCAACAAACATTGCCTGCAATCAAAAAACGTTTTAGCAGTGTAGAAGATGCGCTAAAAGATGATGAATACAAGCAAATATTGTCTGTAAAAAGTTATGGCGTTTATTTGGCTAAATATGGGGATGATGGCAATCACACCATTTTGGTTCCAAAGCCTGCCAACAGTTTGTATGTTGAAAAAGACGGCAATATTGAACTGGTTCGTTTAGCTCCAAAAGCTATGGGGGGTGATTGTGGTAGTGATTTACCCGATGGGCTACTTTATGTACAAACTGTAGATAAAGAAGGAAAGGTTAAGGCTATTAAGGGCAAACCCAAATCAGGCATCAATTTTTGGACCCTTGAACATCTAAAAAAATGGCAACAAGGGGATGATTTGTCCTATGATGACATCAAACAAGATGGCATTACAAGCATACCAACCGATATTCGCACGCACGTTGCTATTGACGATGATACTTTGTCATCTGAGGAAGGGCGTTTATTCCAAACAGCAAGTTATGATATGGGTTATCAAATCAAACCATCACCAGAGATTCAAAAACGTTGTTTTGATGATAAAAGACTTGGGTTTGTGGTTGTGTCTGAACAAGACTTAAAAGAAGACTTGGCAACTTTTGGTGGTGAGCGCCGTTTATCTCAATTTTTACCAATCAAACAAACCGTGATTGAAACTGCTCAACAAAAGCAAGTGGATAAAATCAATCAAACCAGAGGATTTTGTTTAACCTTTATCACCCCATGTGTGTTTGCTCAGGGCTATTTACCAGAATGGATTGATCAAGAGTCAATGACTGGAAAACTGCCAGACAGTGAAATCAAAGTGCGTTTAAAAGCCGTTGCAATTGACCGTTGGCAAGCTGTATCGGGATGGGATAGTTTGTTGTGGAAACCAAAAGCGATGCGAAAAGCCGTATCGGCAGGCTCGGTTTATTGGTTTGAACTGATTGATGGCGATACTATGGATTTACAAACGCTACAGCGGCTAAATCTATCTTTGGCTGATAATGAATACGACCAAAATGATGGCTTTGGCATGGCAAGCATTGCGCCTTATTCATTTGACTGATTGTAAGTTGTTTATTGATTATTGATTTAAATTGAAGGAATGTATTATGCAAACTCGTATTTTTCATCTACAAAACTTATCAGCCCTACATCTTGGCACAGGTCAAGGTGTGGGAGTAGTGGACTTACCCATTGCACGTGCAAAAGCAACCAATTTGCCCATTATTCCAGGTTCTTCCTTAAAGGGCGTAATGCGCGATGAGCTAAAAACGCAAATTGATGATAGAGATATTAACACCTTATTTGGTAAAGATAAAGACGCAGACCATGCAGGCGCGCTTGCCTTTGGTGATGCCAACTTGCTGATACTGCCCATTCGTTCATTTGCAGGAACTGTCGCATATGCAACATGCCCATTTATTTTACGCCAGTACAAGTGCGATTTGGCTTTGGATTTAAATGTTCCAACAATCGCTGACAACAGAGCATTATTAGCAAACGACAGCGTTTTATTGATAAATGAAAAAATCGCTTTAGAAGATTTAGATATTAAATCACGTTGCGACGATTTGGCTGAAAAATGGGCAAATAAAATCACCGCTGAACTTTATCCTGAAGGTACACCCGATTTTAAAGATTGGCAAAACGAAGTTAAAAAACGTTTTGTGATTTTGCCAGACAGTATTTTTTCATTTTTGGCAGATACCGCCACCGAAATTCGCACACGCATTCGCATTGAACGTGAAACACGCACGGTGCAAACAGGGGCTTTGTGGACAGAAGAAAATCTACCTGCCGATAGTGTGCTATGGGGCGTGATGGGCGTGAGTGATTCACGAGACGCTAGCAATCAAAAATCTGCCAAAGAACTTGCGGATTTATTACCAATTGAAGAAATCCGTTTGCAAATTGGTGGAAAACATACCGTAGGACGTGGGCTGTGCCGCCTTTTGATTACAAAGCCTCAAGCCAAAAAAGGAGATTAATATGCAAGTTCGCTCAAAAAAATACGCCGAAAATGCCTATCCTTTAGTGAGTGGCATCAAAAATCAACAAGACGTTCCTGAAGCTAAATATCGTACGCTAGCACTGTCATTGCCAACGATGATTATGCAATCGGGCTTAGCTCAATCGGTTGGATTTTTAATGGCAAAGTCTGAAAAAGAGCATGCTATGATACTTAAGCATCTTGCCAGTTTATTAGGATTTTCTGATGTTCAGAAACTGCATGCAGAAGTGCTAGCAGCCGATATTGTTAAATATCAAATACTTACTCGTAATGCCATTGAAGCAAGCAGCTGGCTAAAGCGCTATACTCAAGCCTTATTGGAAAAGTAAATAAGGAGTCAAAAGATGACCGATTTAATGCGTAAAGATTTGCAGGCACTGTTTGATGATTCGCGTTCTGCTCATGCGGGGTTATTAATCCAAAGAGGGTTAAAAACATGGGATGGCGATAATGAAAAACCCACCAAAAAGAATTTAATTGGAAAAATCTCAGGCGTGGCTGCGGATGATTTGTATTCTTTAGCGTTTAAACGCTGGCTAGCACATACTTACGAAAATAGTAATACTAACTTTGCTTGTGTAAGTGCAACCATTAATGGTCGTTTGTTTACAGGTCTGCCATTGGGGGGAGCGTTAGAAACTGGGGTTAGTACCCATCACACTTATGGTATGCCGATGATACCGGGGTCTAGCGTTAAAGGAGCGGTGAGAAATTACGCCGAGCATTTATTTGCCAAAAAAGACTCTAACAATCAAATACAATACGATAAAGGCAAAATCATCATTGCTGATGATAAAAAAGCAATTATTGATGTGCTATTTGGCTCAGACGACGATGAAAATCCCAATGCAGGCTATTTAATTTGGCATGATGCGTGGTGGATACCACCAAATTCAAGCGACGCTAATAAACCATTTATAGATGAAATCGTAACGGTGCATAATCAAGCGTATTATCAAGGTGATTTTGATGCCTTAGACACCGAAAACCCCATTCCAAACCAGCAAATTGCGGTGCAAGGAAGTTTTTATTTTGTGATTGAAGGCGTTCAAGGCTGGGCAAATTATGCAAAAAACCTGCTAGAACAAACCATCCAGCAACAGGGGCTAGGGTGCAAAGGCGGTTCAGGTTACGGCTATTTTGATTTAGATAAAGCCAAAATTAATCCTTATCTTCAAAAGATTGAAGAGGAAACTAAACGGATACAAGAGGAAAAAAGCCGACAAGAATTTGAACGCTCAATTTCCGATTTGAATGAAAATCAACAGCTGGTTTGCAAATTTGAGAATGAACTGAAAAAACTAGAAAAAAGTTCTTGGCATGGTCAAGTGAATAGTCCACCAAAAGTTAAAATTGATGGCAAGGAATACGATTTTCTTGATTTGTATAATTTAGTGATAAAATGGCCAAAAGACGATAAAAAATACGCTCTTAAGACGGTGTTTTTGCTATATTTGCCCGATCTAATAGGTAGTAGTATCAGCACAAATAGAAGATGGAGAGATCGTATCAATCCACTTAAACAAGAGGTTGGCTTATCTTAATACACCAAACAAAAAAGATGAAATCAAAAAGTAGTTTTTACACAAAAATAAGCTTACCAAAAAACAAACTTACATAAAATCTTTGGCATAATAAACCCAACCAGTTAGTTATCAGCGGCTGATGTTTATTATGCTGATTTATGTACTGGCAGGCGGGTAGGGCATTAAACAATCAGTGCATCCACACCGTACATTCAAAACAAATTGACTGATTTTGGTTTTCAATTTGGTTTATCATTCATTGTTAAGGAGTGTTATATGACAACATTAATTAGTTTTTTGGGCGTTGGCAACAAACAAAATGGCGGTTATCGTACCACCAATTATCAATTTTCAGATGGTAGGGTTTTTGAGCAAACTCGCTATATTGGTATGGCATTGGCACAAAAAATCAAACCAACTAAAGTGATTTTGTTGGGTACGTCTGGCAGTATGTGGGATGTTTTTTTTGGAAAATGCTGGCGATAATGGCATGGAAGAAAAATGGCTGGATTTATCCGAAGCGGTGGATAGCAAAAACGTCAGTCCAGAACATTTACAGCCATTTGAAGATTATCTTAGTCAATCACTGAATGCAGAAGTGCATTGTGTGTTAATTCCTTTTGCTAAAAATCCTAAAGAGCAAATTGAAATTTTATCCGTGTTGGCTGAGAATTTAAATGAAAATGAAGATGTGGTCATTGATGTTACTCATGGCTTTCGGCATTTGCCAATGTTATCACTGGTCGCGGCAAGATTTTTAAAAACGGTTAAAAAAATTGACGTTCAACAAATCTATTATGGGGCGTTTGAAATGTCAAAAAATAACAAAACGCCTGTTTTAGAACTTGAAAGCTTATTAACCATGCTTGATTGGGTAGATGCTCTTAGCACCTTTGACAAAGACGGCGATTATTCAGTATTTGCTCCGCTGCTGCAACAACAAGGCATGACAGATACAGATGCCAAGCAGTTATCGCAAGCGTCTTTTTATGAACGCATCAGCAATGCCAGCAATGCCAGCCAAAAAATCGGAACTGTATTTAATAAAATATAGAAAATCAAAACTCCAATTGTCAATTTATTTAAACCCCAATTGGTGCAACGATTGAAATGGCATAAAAAGAAAAATCGCGGTCTTAATGAACAGCACTTAGCAAAAGAATATTTGCACCGTCGCGATTATTTAAGGGCAGCTGTGTTTGCAATGGAAGGTATGATTACCGCCAAAATCTCTCAAGAATGCCCACTAAAAGTTAATGATTATAATGAGCGTGAAAGTCAGTACAAAAAACTAAAAGAAGAAGATAAAGAATTCAAAATGTTAACCAAAATTCGTAATGCGATAGCACATTGTAAGCCATCAGAAGATGGAAACATTAGACAGATTTTAGATAACGAGCAAGAACTAACACAAAGTCTTCAAGAACGCTTTAAAAATCTACTGGACTAATTGACAAGCTTATCCTTTTATCTGTTTTTGTTATTTTTTTGTGATAATAACCCCAAATGAATGTTTGGGGTTTTTATTATGGTGCGTCATCTTTATTTGGTTGGTTATGATGTTGGTGATGATGACCGACAAGACACAATCCGAAATCAAGTCAAAAACTACGCTTTTGGTGGTCAATTATCTGCTTATGAATGTTATTTAACCAATCAAGATAAAATTCAATTACAAAAACAGCTCAATAAATATTTAGCCCATCAAGACGCTGGATGCGTCATTCAGGTTCATCAAACCTATTGGCAAACCAAACCGCTCAAGTCGCCAATTTTTAACCCAACAAACGATTTTTTGTATATCGGTTAAGCTATTTATCTATAAGGAATTACGATGAGAAACGTTGTTATTGACCAAAAAGGTTCTTGGCTGACTTATGAGCGTCAAATTTTGCTGATACGACATGATAGTTTTCAAAAACCAATCAGTTTGCCGTTTAACCAAATCCAAAGCCTAACCATTACAACAAATATAGACATCAGTACCAATCTTTTAACAAAATTATCAGAACATCAAATCGCCTTAACGATTTTGCCAAGTGGCACATCAGGTCAAGCCAGCTGTTTACATGGCAATTGGCATAAAGCAGTTACCAGACGCCAAATTTAGTATGAAGTCTTGCGAGATGAAGAATGTAAAGAGCAGTGGGCAACGTTATTAGTAAAGCTAAAAATTCATCGTCAAATCAACTTACTGCATCGGTTAGCAAAGCAAAATTGCCCATCTGGTTGCCAAGATGTTTATCAAACCATTGATAAATTACAACAAAACAGACGGCAATTAAAAACCTACTTTTTTCGTAAAAACAGCACCTTGGTTGCTCCTAGAAAAAATTTAGCCAGTTTACGTGGCATTGAAGGCTCATCAGCATCGTTATTTTTTGGAGCGTATCAATCGTTTTTTGATGATGATTTACAATTTACAAAACGCAATCGTCGTCCCCCAAAAGACCCCGTTAATGTCTTGTTATCGCTTGGTTATACGCTGCTACAAGGCATTTGTGAACGAGCGGCATTTTTGGTGGGGTTTGACCCATTTTTAGGCGTTTTACATGAAGTAAGTTATGGAAGGCAGTCTTTGGCGTGCGACTTTGCCGAACTGCAACGAGATAAAATTGAATGGTTTGTTTGGCAGTTATTTGCAAGTGGGCAAATTACCAAAGAAGATTTTAGATAAACCTTGCGAACTTTTAAAAGCAGGGCGTAGCCGTTTTTATCAGGCATTTACTGCCATTCGTCCATCTTTGAAAAAACAAGCAACTGCGCACATTTGGGCATGGTTACACCGATTAGAAGGGCAGTGTATTATCACAGGCGAAGAAGCGATTTTAAACGCATCATTAGATTATATGAATGATTTTTAACCATTTAATTCATTAACAACCAAGCACACAGGAAAACGTATGAAAAAGCAACATTTTGTCGTCTGTTATGACATCAAAGACCCAAAACGACTAAAAAAAGTACATCGTTTAATTAGCAAAGAATTGCTACAAATTCAATATTCTATTTATTATGGCACATTGTTTTTGCAGGATATGGACGCATTAATTGCCAAATTAGAGCGGATTATAGATAGCCATCACGACGATGTTAAAGTGTATCAAATCCAAAGTTTAGAAAGTGCATTTATCAAAGGAAAACGCTCAACAGACATTATGCTACTTGGTGAAGAAGGGCAACAAATTTTTTGGTAAATCTATTGCAAAAATTCGGATAGGGTTTATAATACCCAAACCAGTAGTTATCATTGGTTCCCTTAGGGGTAAGTGTTTTAGAGCTGGCTTGACAAAAGCAGTTTTGTTATTGACGTTTTGGACTGTTAGAAGTGTAAAATTTTGGTCAAAATTGGTTAAAATTACAACAACTTTTTTAGTGAAAATTATCCCAAAAAATGATTGGGTAACTTATTGATTTTATTTAAAAATTTAAATCAACCGCAGTCTGAAACACTCCCCAATTTCTAGGGGATTTTTTCTCGCCTGCCATAAATAAAAACTTAAGACAGCACCCAAAGAATCAACGACATCAATCATCAGTTATAAACAAACTCAATGATTGAACAACAATTCAAATAATGACATAATCAAGCCTATAAAAATAACTCCAACGAAATCAATCAGTTAATTAAGCAAAATCCATAAAACTTCGCATAATGGTTATTATGTTAAATAACTATTGTGTACGCACATATTGAGAAATTTATGTATAGATTTACTCTTGCTGTTCTTTTAGATTTATTCATTCATCAAGTACATGCGCAAACTTTGGCTGTGGAAAAAGATGCGCCACTAACTGTGGGCGCTTTGGCGAGCATTCATCAAAGCGCGTATCACGTTGATGACAAAATCACAGCCGTCCCTTTACTTTTGTATGATAACAATCGTTTTTATCTTGAAGGTACCGATGCAGGTTTTTATCCTTATAAGGATAATAAACATTGGGTACGTGCAGGCATTAGTTATGACAGACAACACTATAATTCAAAAGATGCAAAAACAGCGGCTTTACAAAGTTTAAATAAACGCCAATCTTCAGTAAATGCTCAAGTTAGCTATATGTATATTTCAGCTATTGGTGGTATTGAAACAAAATTGGCAACTGACATATTAGGTCGCAGCAATGGTCAAACAGTTAGTTTGGCTCATCGCAGTAAATTTGAATTATTGGATAATAAACTAACTGTTTATCCTAAGGCTGGAATTACTTGGCACAGTAAAAAATATAATGATTATTATTATGGAATATCTGATAAAGAGTCATTACAATCAGGAGTTCACTCTTATGATGCAAAAGCTGGTTTTTCACCTTTTGTTGCTGTTAGTGGTAAATACATGTTTACAGATAAAATTGGTAGTTTTGCCAATGTGCGTCATGACTGGCTATCCTCTAGTCAAAAAAATAGTCCAATGACGGATGGTAAAACCGAAACATCTTTTAATGTCGGATTAACTTACGATTTTTAATCGTTTTATGGTTTACTTTAAATAAAATCTGGTGAAAAGTAGTCATTCGCCCTATTAAAAATTTTCTACTTTTTACCAAAATTTGCGTCGGTTTTGTGTCAAAAAAAAATATCCACCTTATTTTAAGGCGGATATTTTTTAAGCTAAACTATAAAACGTAATTCAATCATCACTGGCTTTTAATTGAATGTAGTTTTGTACACCCATACTTTCAATTAATTCTTGTTGAGATTCTAACCAATCTTCATATTCTTCATTGCCATCTTTGAATTTAACTAAGATTTCGCGAGATACAAAATCTCTCTTTTCTTCACAAACAGCAATTGCGTCAAGTAAAATCTCATGTTTGCGACGTTCAAGAAGTAAATCGCATTCTAAGATTTCTTCGGTTGTTTCACCGATTAGCAACTTACCCAAATCTTGTAAATTTGGCAATCCTTCGAGTAATAAAATACGCTCAATTAACTCATCTGCCCATTTCATTTCTTTAATGGATTGTTTAAAAAACGCCTCGTTTAATTCTTCCACACCCCAATTTTTAACAATACGAGCATGTAGAAAATATTGGTTAATTGCAATCAAAGACTGAGCTAATACTGAATTTAGTGCCCGAATAACTTCTTTATCCCCTTTCATTTTTATACCTTTTTAATGTTGTTTAAAAAAATTAATGAGCGACTGAAGTTAGGTTTGGCTCAGCTGTTTGACTTTGCAGGTAATTAGCAAGCCCCATCATTTCAATCAAACGTAATTGTTTTTCTAACCAATGGGCATGGTCTTGTTCGGTGTCTTCTAGTTGGGCAACTAATAAATCACGGGTTACATAATCACGTTCAGCTTCACAAAGTGCAATACCTTCTTTTAGGTGTTCTTGCACACTATATTCAAGCTCCAAATCACTTTTTAACATAGATGGAACGTCTGTGCCAATATTAATGCTACTAACTTGCATATTTGGCACACCGCCAAGCATCAAAATACGATTGATGATTAAACGTGCATGCAATGTTTCATCTTCCATTTCATGATAGATGCGGTCATGAAGCTTGCCCAACTCCCACTCTGCATACATTTGTGAATGGATAAAATATTGGTCTCTAGCACCCAATTCACCGCCCAACAAAAAATTTAGATAATCAATAACTTTTTGAGAAGATTTCATTTTACACTCCAATAAACTAACTTGATTTAAGTTTTTAAACTTAAGTTTTTAAACTAAATAACTTATGGGCTTTATCTTATCATGACTTTTATGAATGACAAGCACCAAATTGTAGTACAAAAGAACCGCGAACGACTTGCAATTTAAGAACGACTATCACAATGACAAAAATTTTCACCTAAGATTACCTTAGGTGAAGTGGAGAAATTGAGGTTTGCTCCATGCTAACCAGATGATTTTATTATAATTATTATGTTGCTATGACAAACAAATGATAATGGTTTAAATTTGTTAAATAAAACCAATATCAACAAAGATAACTAAATGACAACAGTTAAAAATGATTTTCAATTAAAAAAAGAAATAATCCCTTAACAATTAAGCACTCATAGCATCCACTGCTTTAAATTTAGCATGATGTTCATCAACCAAATCCTGAACCATAGGCACACAGCAACCACAGCAAGTACCCACCAATAATGCATCTTGTAGTGATTGAATTGTATCTAATCCTTGATTTAGAGCAGTTTTGATTTGGGTGTCTTTAACATCATGACAAATGCAAATGTACATGAGATAGTTCCTAAAAAATTACTTTGTGAGTTTTATTTTAAAACTTTTAATCAACATGATTGATTACTCTGAGTATAATAACAATAATTATTATTATTTGCAAGCTCTAGAATGAAAATTGTTTTATATTTAATTGTGTAAAATAATCAACTTTAATTTAGTTACACTGTAAGGTTATTTTTTCTTAATTATAACTGAGGCGACCCAAAAGTATCGCATTGACTGATGTCGCCAGACTCAAAGCCACGATAAAACCAGCGCTGTCTTTGCTGGCTGGTACCATGAGTAAAACTGTCTGGAACGGTATGACCATGGGCTTGATGCTGCAAATAATCATCACCAATTTTTTCAGCCGCATCCAAGGCTTCTTCAATATCGCCTTTTTGCAAAAATTGGGTACGTTTTTGATTGTGGTTCGCCCAAATACCCGCAAAACAATCCGCTTGTAATTCCAAACGTACAGACAATTGATTGGCATTTTTTTTACTGGTTTGAGCCTGCGCTTCGCGAACCTTTGATGAGATACCAAGTAACGTCTGTACATGATGGCCAATCTCATGAGCAACCACATAGGCTTGAGCAAAGTCCCCTGCCTGGTCTTTTCTAGATAATTCTGAACTATTATTTTGGTCGCCACCAATGCCCATTTGTTTTTTCATATCAACAAAAAAGTTTGTATCCAAATAGACTTTTTGGTCAGCAGGACAGTAAAAAGGTCCACTGGCAGAACTTGCTGAACCGCAAGCAGAATTTACTTGACCTGTAAACATTACCAATTTTGGTGGTTGATACGTTCTACCTAAGCGGTTAAAAATTGGTGTCCAGACGTCTTCTGTATCTGCCAAAATAGTTGCTACAAAAGCTTTGGCTTCTTGTTGGTCGGGGGTTTGCTGTTTTGGAGCAGTTTGGGTTGTGGTCTGGGTAGATTGCATTTGCTGCGCCACCCCAAGAGTAGTTTGTGGGTCTATACCAAACACCTTCCATAAAATCAGAGCAATGACAATACTACCAATACCAATCCCGCCTGCCTTTCTGCCGCCACCACCACGTCTGTCTTCGATATTATCGCTTTGTCTACGACCGCGCCACTGCATAATCTTTCCATTATTTTTGCAAATGAAGCTATTATATATTAAAAATTTAATAAAACTTAAAGGTTTTTACAAGCACATAACAAAAATTGTATAAAAAGCTAAGTGGTAATACTTAGCTTTTTTGCAAGAAATACGGTTATTTATCGTTTTTATTTTTTGTATTTTAGACTGATAATTAAGACATTATTTTGTCAACCCCATTTGACGCTGCTGGATTTCCCAGGTAGGCGTACTTTGATTGACCTTTGGTGGAGCTTGTTTTTTAGGATTAATGCCAATGGCTAACTTTTTATACAAAGGTAATTCATCATAGGCTTTGCGTTCATTGATTGCCGCTTGCTTCTTTTTATGCCAAGCGTTATTTTGAATAATGTAAACAGTTTTACTATCTTTAGCAACCGTTTTGGCATTTTTATCCATAATAATAGCACTAATGACATACTCGCCTGCTACCAAATCATCCGTTGCAATACTTCCTTGATTACCATCGATGACCACTTTATCATTGAGCAAAACCGCCGTGGTATAACCTTCTTGCAAATTAGGTCTAACTTTTGTTTGAACATCAATGGACTGAGCAAAACGATGATAAGCTCGAGATTTTTCAGGTTCGGTAATTTCAATGGTATATGCAGACACTTGACTAACAAATAAACAAGATAACAATAAACCAGATAATAAATTTTTCATTAAAATTTCTCACAAATAAAAGTTATTTTACCCAAAAAATCATAAAAAATCCGCTAAAAACAAACGGCACAAGCCAAAACTTATGCCGTCTGTCCGTTTGTCAAACTTACTGCTGAATTAACAACGATAATACATTTCAAATTCTAAAGGATGCACTGCTTCATTCATACGCTGCACTTCTTGCATTTTTAAAGCAATGTAATCATCAATCATTTCTTTACTAAAAACGTCGCCTTTTAACAAAAAGGCATGATCTTCTTTTAACGCATTGAGTGCAACTTCCAGATTTTCAGCAACGGTTGGAATCATTGCCTCTTCTTCTGGAGGTAAATCGTATAAGTTTTTATCGGCTGCCTCGCCTGCTTCAATTTTATTTTCAATGCCATCAATGCCCGCCATCAATAAAGCAGCAAATGCCAAATAAGGGTTGGCTGATGGATCAGGAAAACGCACTTCAATTCTCACCGCTTTTGGGCTTGAAACGTGAGGAATGCGAATCGATGCTGAGCGATTGGATGCTGAATAAGCCAGTTTAATTGGGGCTTCAAAATGTGGTACTAAACGCTTATAACTATTGGTTGTTGGATTGGTAATCGCATTTAATGCTCGAGCATGTTTGATAACTCCACCAATAAAATACAAAGCGGTTTTAGATAAACCTGCATACTCATCGCCTGAAAAAGTATTTACCCCATCTTTAGTAATGGATAAATGAACGTGCATACCGCTGCCATTATCTCCTACCAAAGGTTTTGGCATAAATGTCGCAGTTTTACCAAACTGATTGGCAACATTTTGCACAATGTATTTAAACTGCTGCACCTCATCTGCCTTTTTGGTTAAGGTATTAAAAGATACACCAATCTCTAATTGTCCTGACGCGACCTCATGATGATGCACTTCCACACGACCTTCACCCATCACTTCTTCAATGCGTTCACACATCACCGCACGCATATCATGATAATGGTCAATTGGTGGTACGACCGCATAAGCCCCTTTTATGGTTGGGCGTTGAGCAAGGTTTCCCCATGCATAGTCATTAGCGCTAGACCAAGCCGCAGCCTCACTAATAACTTCGCTTTTTACCCCCGACATCTCCACAGACCATTTGACTTCATCAAAGACAAAAAATTCAGGTTCAGGACCTACAAACACGGTATCGCCAATACCGGTAGATTTTAAATAAGTTTCGGCACGTCGAGCAATCGAACGCGGGTCTTTAGCATAGCCTTGCATGGTATTAGGTTCAATCACATCGCAAGTTACCACAACGGTTGGCAGTTCATAAAATGGATCAAGATACGCTGAATCTGGGTCAGGGCGTAAAATCATATCGGACGCTTCCACGCCTTTCCAACCTGCCACACTTGAAGCATCAAACATTTTGCCATCTTCTAAAGTATCTTCATCAATGCTATGTGCAGGAAACGTCAAATGCATTTCCTTGCCGTGAGTGTCCGTATAGCGAAAATCCACCCATTTTGCTCCTGATGATTCAATCAGTTCAAATAATTTATTTGTCATAAAAATTCTCAAGCTAAAACCAAAAATCTTTAAGATTTTAACAGAAAATCGCGCTTTTGGGGCAAAAAATGGCTATTTATCAGATAATCTTAACAATGAATTTGCTTTGTTGTTATTTTTGTGTCAAATTTATCAAAAGTCTAAAGTTTTTTAATAACAGCTTTGTTATAATGTGATATCTTTTTAGCCATGGGTGCATTTTGTATGAAAAAGCAATTGTTATCTACTTTACTATTATCTTCCTTAAAATCGCGTGTAACTTCAAGTACGGTACTGGGATTAATTGGTGTTTTATTGTCGCAAAATTTGCAAGCGACTACGTCTGCAACCAACTACAATCAAATCAGCTTTAGCACTGAAGTGAAAGAAGTGGTAGCCAATGACCAGATTAAAATTGCTTTAACCAAAACTACTCAGTCCAGCGATGCCAAAACCGTTGCCCAAACTTTAACTCAAACCATCAACCAAGCTAACGCCATTGCTAAAAAATACCCCAGCGTAAAAGCCAAAACAGGTCACCAAAGTGCCTATCCACGTTATAGCAATAACGGCAAGATTTTGGGTTTTACAGGCTCAATATCACTTGAGTTAACCAGTCAAGATTTTGAGCAAGCCGGCGATTTGGTTGCTGAACTGCAATCTTTAATGGTGGTAGATGACATTGAATTTAGAGTTTCAGACACTACAAAACAACAAATTGAACAAAAACTCATGACTCAAGCGGCTAAACGCTTTCAAGATGAAGCTAAAACGGTCAGTTTGGCTTTTGGAGCAAAAGATTATAAAATCGTACAAGTTTCATTAGATAGTCAAAATCAAGGTTATTATCAGCCTATGGCTGCATCGCTATCTTTAAGAAAAAGCGCTGAAATTAGCCCTCAAGAATTTGTAGGTGGCGACAGTCAATTATCTTATAAAGCCACAGGAACGATTGAACTGATTAAATAATCAAACTGGCAAACTTTAAAAAATAAAGCGTTTGCCATTTATTGCATTTTAACAGATAATACAAAATCCATTCACCCAAGGAATTTTTAATGAAAATTATGATAAAAAACGCCTTATTACTCACATCATTGGCATGGGCTGGCATCAGTTTTGCGCAAACTAACGCTAAAGTTGGCACAACAACTGATGCTGATGCTGATAAACAAAGCCAAAAAGCTGATGGTGATATTAGTTATGGTGATGTACAGATTCCCGATATTAAAACCGCTCAAGCAGGCGTGGATAATAGCGCCATCAACAGTATCGAAAAAGACGGTAAACGTTACACAACCTTAAGTTTGTCCAATTACGCCAAGCAGGTAAACGAAGCGGTTTGGTCGCCAAACATGCGCACCAATACCGCCATGACGGTAAAAATTCAGGCGCTACTTGATTGGAATCACGCATCACCTGGACCGATTGATGGCGGTTGGGGGATGAATAGTAAAAAAGCCCTACTTAATTTTCAAAAAATAAAAGGATTGCCTACCACAGGCAAGATGGACCAAGCTACTTGGAACGCTTTAACAGCCAACATTCCCAGCGGCCAACCCGTCATCGTCTCTTATACACTAACCAAAGATGATGTTAATGGCAAATATTCAGCTCTACCTGCAGGCGCTGAAGCTCGCTCAAAATTAAAAAGCTTACATTATGAAAACATTCAAGAAATGCTTGGAGAGCGTTTTCATATGGATGTGGCTTATTTAAAATTATTAAATAAAAATGCCAAATATCAGGCAGGCGAGACTATTACAGTGATTAATACAGGTAATAATCATAAAGGTCGAGTAACTAATGTTGTGGTTGATCGCAATGATAAGGTTTTGTATGCTTATAATGGCAATAAATTGGTTGCTGCCTACCCTACCACCATTGGTGGCAGTGCTACATCCACACCAGGTGGAAAATATAAAATTGTCAATAAAATTAAAATGCCCCATTATAAGGCGACTGTAAATCGCGACAATGAAGCCACCAAAAAATCTTATATCCTACCACCTGGTCCAAACAGTCCTGTAGGCGTTGTTTGGATGGGGTTAAGTCGCCCAAGTTACGGCATTCACGGTTCGCCTGTACCTGAAGGCATTAGCCGTCAAGCGTCTTTGGGCTGCGTGCGTTTGACCAACTGGGATGTGCTTGAGCTTTATGCCAATATTGACAATAGCGCTACAGTTGAAATTAAATAAATCACAAAATTGGAGTTTTTATGAATACGCTGACTGCTTTATCGCCTATTGATGGGCGTTATGCCGCCAAAGCAGATGTTTTGCGTCCTTTTTTATCAGAATTTGGTTTGATAAAATCACGCGTTACTGTAGAAATTCGCTGGTTGCAAGCACTGGCTAAGAATCCAGCCATTACTGAATTAAAACCATTTGATGCCAAAGCTCAAGAATTTTTAAATCAAATCGCTGAAAACTTTAGTGAATATGATGCTAAAAGCATTAAGGATATTGAGCGCACCACCAATCATGATGTAAAAGCAGTAGAATATTTTATTAAAAATCGTTTACGCGAACAACCTGATTTAGCTGATAGTTTAGAGTTTATTCATTTTGCGTGTACTTCTGAAGATATTAATAATTTATCCTATGCACTGATGTTAAAAAACAGTCGTAAAGTCATCATTCGCCAAATGAACACCTTGGTTGAAAAAATTGCCAATCTTGCTGTTGAGTATGCTAGCATTCCCATGTTATCACGTACACATGGACAAACTGCTAGTCCAACAACATTAGGTAAAGAAATGGCAAACGTTGCCTATCGTTTAGCTCGTCAAGTTAAACAAATCCGTCAGGTAGAAATTTTAGGTAAAATCAATGGCGCAGTAGGTAATTATAATGCTCATTTAAGCGCTTATCCTGATGTAGACTGGCAAGCTCACAGCGAAAAATTCATCACTGAAGATTTGGGACTGACATTTAATCCATACACCACCCAAATTGAACCACACGATTACATTGCTGAACTGTTTTACGCAATTTGTCGCTTTAATACCATTTTGTTGGATTTTAACCGTGATATTTGGCAATACATTTCTTTGGGATTTTTTAAACAAAAACTCAAAGAAGGCGAAGTTGGCAGCTCAACCATGCCGCACAAAGTCAATCCAATTGATTTTGAAAATTCAGAAGGTAACTTAGGCGTTGCTAATGCGATGCTTACTCATTTGGCAGAAAAATTGCCTGTCTCACGCATGCAAAGGGATTTATCAGATTCTACCGTGTTGCGTAACATCGGCGTGGGTCTTGCTCAAAGTGTGATTGCTTATGATGCTTGTTTAAAAGGCATTGGTAAACTTCAGATAAATCCTAACCGTTTAGCAGAAGATTTAGACAATGCTCAAGAAGTGCTTGCTGAGCCAATTCAAACAGTAATGAGACGTTATCGTGTTGAAAATCCTTATGAAAAATTAAAGGCTTTAACCCGCGGCAATGCCATGACTCGTCAAATGATGCTCGATTTTATTGATGGCGGCGAATTGGATGCGGTTAATGAAGAAGATAGACAGCGACTTCGTCAGCTAACACCAGCAACTTATATTGGTAATGCTGACAAGCAGGCACTGGCAATCTTTGACTGGATTAAAAAACTTGATGAATAATACAGTCAAACCAACACTATATTCAAACTGACTATATCACAAAAAAAGCTAAGTTTAAACTTAGCTTTTTTTTATATTAAAACAGAATTATTTAACAAACGTTTTACAATGTTGTCAAAATGTGTTTTAATTTTTCAGTTGGATTGTTGGCACCAGTAATTGAACGACCAATTACCAAAAAATCTGAACCATTTTGCAAAGCTTGTTTTGGCGTGCAAATGCGTTTTTGATCATCCGCCGAATCCTCTGGCAAACGAATACCGGGCGTAACCAGTTTAAAACCTTTCCCTAAAGCTGTTTTTAAACTGGTGGCTTCTTGGGCAGAGCAAACCACACCATCTAAGTCCGAATTTTTTGCCAAAGTTGCTAAACGCATGACTTGTTCATTTAAACTTCCAAAAACACCAATTTGTGGCAAAGTCTCTTGGGTCATGGAAGTTAATACAGTGACTGCGATTAAGAATGTATTATAACCTTTTGATAATAAACGATTTTTGCAAAGAGCCATTGCATCACTGCCAACACTTGCGTGTACATTAACCATCCAAACCCCCATATCCGCAGCTGCCAATACAGCTTGGGCGGTAGTATTGGGAATATCGTGGAATTTTAAATCCAAAAAAATCTCAAAGCCTCGATTTTGCAAGGATTTTACAACATTTGGACCACACGTTGTAAACAGTTCCTTACCAACTTTTAGACGACATAAAGTTGGATCTAAACTGTCTGCAAGCATCAAAACCTCATCCAAGTTATGTTTGTCAATAGCAACAATAATGGGCGACTTTTGGGCTGATGATGCGGTCATATACTGTTCTCGCTGTCATGGCTGACGTTAACATTGTGAGATACAGCCGCATCTGATTGTGGCTGTTTTTGCAATTCTAGCAGTGCTTGACGCTCGTTATAAAGTTCAGCTTTGGCTTCGTCAAGTTTTTCCCCTAAGGTAGCCACTTCTTTTTTCAGACGACGGATTTCCAATTTATTTTGAAAAACTTTAAATAACAATAAAGAAACCAATATCCCAATGATGACACCAAGCGCAATGGTTAATATCAACACCAAACCTAGATTGGTGCTAGGGACTTGGGCAAAGAGCAAATTGACTTCCACTTCTCTATTGTTGGCAAGCACTAAAATCAGTGAGTATCCAAAAAATATTGCCAATAAAATAATTAATATCAAAGACATCGCAAATCTCTTATTACGCTTACAATGATGACGATTGTATCAGATTGTTGGGTAATTTACCATCTCGCGCAACGCTTTTCCAGGTTTAAAATGTGGCACAGCTTTGGCTTCCACCGAAACCACTTCGCCTGTTTTTGGGTTTCTGGCTTTTCGTGCTTCGCGATGATGCAAACAAAAGCTACCAAACCCTCGCACTTCAATACGTCCATCTTTGTGTAACACATCACCCATTAGATTTAAAATCTCGCGAACCGCCTCATCAACTAACTTTTCTTCTATGTTTTGGCAAGAATAAGCAACGTTACTAATCAGGTCTGATTTTTTTAGCGTGGTTTTTTGCATGGCTGACATAATTTATCCTATGAGTAAGTAAACATAAAAAATTTAACAACAATGATATTTTGTATAGCGATTGCATTATATCATGTTTTAGAAACATTTTTTACAAAATACCATCATTTATTAATTATAAGTTACAGGATAATCATAGCGTACATCGTCAGGCTTAAGCAATAGTTTTTGTTAAAATTTCTAATTTTTATCAAAAAATCAATTAATTAAAATAAAATTAAATAAAAATAGAATAAAAATTAGTCAAAAAATTTATGTTACCAATTGAAAACAATGTTATTAATTGGTAAATTTTTTATTTTTTTATAAACAATATTAATTGTTTTGATAGATATCAAAACGAATGACGTCATTACCAACTTGATGATTTGGTAGCATATTTGCTAATGGCTTGGCGTAAATTGGTCGTTTAACAACCAGTTTACCTTGAGAGTGTAAACAGGTTTTGGCTTGATAAAACAGCATTTGCGCTTCTTTTTCATTAGGGGCATCTGTCAAAAGATGCAGACTTTGCATCGTCTTACTAACCTTTGCTTGGTAGCTGCCTTTTGGAAACATCGGGTCTAAATATACCACATCCGCTATTTCTTGTTGTTTTTGCATTAAACTAAACTGAGTAATGTCATCAAAAATAATGTTTATCTTATCCAATAACTTTTGCCAATTTGTATTTTGACTCATGGTGTATTTTTCAAAAAACAGTAAAAGTGCGATGATTGGATTTTTTTCAATCAGCGTTATAGAACCACAAGCACTGGCTAAAATTAATCCATCATAACCAAAACCTGCGGTACCATCAATAACAACGGAATCTTTATCAACTTTACACGCCTGCAAAATCAGCTCTGATTTTCGTCCTGCCCTTACAATTCTTTGAGCTAAAGACTGCCAATTTAAAGCGGTTTTGGTGATGGTTTTTTCGTTATGATGAACAAGATGAGGCATGCCCTTTTCTAAAAGCAAAATAGGCATACCCAAATGCTCTTTTACAATTGTCTGTAAAATTTTATCACGAGGCTTTGTAATGGGTTGATGCATTAACTCCAAGTTCAGCTTGTGTTTTTGATTTAATAAAATCAGCTTATCAAAACCTGTTTTGCCTTCTTGTTCTAAAACTAGCACTTGCATCTAAATCTATCCTTGCATTTGATAGCCGAACGCCCATGTACCAAGCACTAAAATTCCAGTAATAATTCGTAAATACGCAAAAATCATAAAATCCTTTTTGCTTACCCATGAAACCATAAAACGAATACACAGCAACGCTACAATAAATGAAACAACCGTGCCAATACCTAAAACTGCCCAATCGTTACTATTTTGTAAAATGTCTTTTTTATCAAGTAAATCCAAAAGCGCCGCTCCAACAATGACAGGAATTCCCAAAAAGAATGAAAATTCAGTCGCCGCAGTTCGAGACGCGCCAAACCATAACGCGCCAACAATGGTAGAGCCTGAGCGCGATGTGCCAGGAATCAGCGCCAAACACTGACACAGCCCAATTGCAAGTGCTGTTTTAAAATCAATGGATTCAGCAGTTTGGGCGTGTATTTGTCTGGGGTGTTTTTCTACATAAATAATCATACCCGCTCCAAGTATCAGCATGGTTGATACCACAAGCGGATGAAATAACACACCTGTAATAAAATCTTTAAATAAAACCCCAACAGTCATTACAGGAATGGTTGCAATAATAAGAGCGATGCCTAGACCTCTGGGATTTTGCAAATTATCAGCCCTACCTGTTAAAAGCCCGATAAAAGCAGTCCATAATCGCCCCCAATAATCGTAAATCACCGCTAAAATTGCTCCAAGTTGGATAAAGACAATAAACAAATCTCGTTTATCTTTATCCCAAAAACTCATCAAATCTGCTGATAAAATTAAATAGCCTGTGCTAGAAATAGGTAAAAATTCAGCAATACCTTCAACAACACCCATTACAAAGGCTTTTAGCAACAAGAAAATATCCATCATTTACTCTTAAAAATCATTACATTAATTTTATTTTCCCTGTTCAGCAAGGGTTTTCCAAGCATTGTTTCGAACATATACTGGCAAAGCATCTTGAGCAGGCGTGGTTTTACCTTGCTGATACAAACAATAAGCCAACTTAGCAATGTCTGATGCTGATGGTTTTACAACAAAATCGGGTAAAAATCCATCTGCTTGATAAGTGCCATCACTGATTAATAAGTCTGTTTTGGGCAAAGGTTTATCATAATCAATAAGCAATTCGGATTGCTGATTGATTAAAACTTGTCCATCTTGCACAACAAACTCAGCAAAGAATAATTGATTTTGCCGAGCATCCATGACTGATGCCAGTGTTTTTTTATCTGTAAAAGCAGATTGATTTTGCTGATAAGCTGTGTCCGCCAAAGACCAAAGACTTGATACACCAATGCAGGGTGCGCCATTTGCCACTGATAACGCCTGAACAACTGCCGTATTGATGCGAATCCCGCTAAATGCTCCAGGTCCACGATTAAATGCCCATGCTTTTACATGGCTAATGGGTGTGTTCAATATTTTTAAGGCTTCATCCAACATTGGCAAAATAATTTCTGTTTGCCCACGGCCACCAGCAACGGTTTTTTGGTATAGAATTTGACCATCTTGTAAAGACAATGCCGCTACTGAACATTGTTCAAAAATCGTATCAAATGCAATTAACACATTCATTTCTCTTTTATTTATCAATCAACAAAACAGGCTATCATACCACAAAGCCAAAAAAAACGCTCTCATCTTATAAGATGAGAGAGTTGATTTTATTTAAAACCAATTAAGATTAAAAGCGCTTTTTGAATTTTCCTGACAAATCATTATTTGCATTTTGCAGCTCATTCATTTTTTGGCGAATCTCATCTTGATTCATGCCAAGATTGATGGTGTTTGGGTCCATGCCCATCGCGTGAATGTCAGCGGTCATCTGCTCCATATCCTTTTTTGAACCAAATAAAGGACCGCCACCTCCTGACATGCCTTTGGTAAGTCCTTGTACTGCTTTCATCATTTTAGCAATACCATCAGGACGGCTAATCATTTTCATCATTTTTGCCATTTGTTTATGCTGCTTTAATAGCGCATTGACGTTTTGAATTTGTTTGCCTGAACCCGCTGCAATACGACGTTTACGGCTTGGGGTGATTTTGTCTGGATTTTGGCGCTCAAATGGCGTCATAGAATGGATAAGGGCCTCCATTTCTTTAACTTTTTCCTCAGGCTTGGCTTGAGCAACCGCATTTTGAATATCACTACCACTCATACCAGGCATTTTATCCAAAAACCCTGCCATACCGCCCATATTTTTCATTTGTTGAAATTGGGTTAATAAGTCTTCTAAATCAAATTCACCGCCTTTTTGAATTTTTTTCGCCATTTTTTCGGCTTTTTCACGGTCAATTTTATTTTCAACTTCTTCCACCAAACTCAAGACATCACCCATGCCCAAAATACGTTGAGCAATACGTTCTGGATGGAAAAGCTCTAGCGCTTCAAGTTTTTCGCCACGTCCTAAAAATTTAATTGGCTTACCTGTGATGGCGCGCACAGATAATGCCGCCCCGCCGCGTGCATCACCATCGGTTTTGGTTAAAATAACCCCTGTTAAAGGTAAAGCATCGTTAAAAGCTTTGGCGGTATTGGCAGCATCTTGACCTGTCATAGAATCCACAACGAATAACGTCTCAGTTGGATTAACTGCTTTAGTTAACTCCTTGATTTCATTCATCATTTCTTCATCAATTGCCAAACGTCCAGCAGTATCAATAATCAAGATATCGGCAAATTTAATTTTTGCTTGTTCGATAGCGCGCTTGGCAATGTCAATTGGATTTTCACTAATATCAGATGGCACAAACATCGCACCAACTTGCGATGCAACAAACTCAAGCTGATGAATCGCCGCAGGACGATAAACGTCAGCAGATACTAGCATGACCTTTTTCTTTTGTTTTTCTTGTAAAAATTTTGCAAGTTTACCTGCTGTAGTGGTTTTTCCCGCTCCTTGCAATCCTGCCAATAAATAAACTACAGGCGGTTTTCCAGTCATCTCTAAAGATTGATTGGCGCTGCCCATCATCTCAGTCAATTCATCATAAACAATCTTTACAAACGCTTGACCGGGAGCAAGTTCTTTTAACACTTCTTGACCAAGCGCCTGCTCTTTAACGCGCGCCACAAAATCACGTGCTACAGGCAAAGCAACATCCGCTTCTAAAAGCGCCATACGCACTTCACGTAGCGTATCTTTGATATTATCTTCAGTTAGTTGTCCTGTGCCAGAAATAGCGCGTAAACTTCCAGAAAGTCGTTCGGTTAAAGTGTCAAACATAAAAACCCACTAATAAAATAATTAAAAAATAAATATAAAATGCGTCTATTTTATGATAAATCAGTTAATTATGCCATTTGTTTTTTTAAATGGTTAAAATGATTTAGTTTGATGCGCATGTTGCATTAATAATTTATCTAAAAATCTGCATAAATTATACCAAAATTAATATTTTTTTATTTTAATTACCTTTTACCTGCAATTACTTTTTGCCAAATTTCTTTGACAAAACTTCTCAATTGTTGCCATTGGCTGTCTTCAACAATGATTTTTTTATCCAACAACGCAAGTTCGTGGGTTTTTTGGCGCAATGTTAGATAAGCATCGGTTAAATCTTGGCAACATTTTTCTTGCCAAAGTCCTGTTTTGGCAACTTCTTCAAAAATACGTACGTTATCAGGCCAGATTGCTAAATTTGGGTATTGGTAAGCATAAGCCAATACCATAAACTGCGCCAAAAACTCAATATCTACCAAACCTCCCATATCTTGTTTTAGATGGAATTGGTGATTTTTTTCATCCGTTCCTAAATGCGACTGCATTTTTTGACGCATGGACAGCACATCCATTTGTACCTGCTGTATTTGTCGTGCCTGCACTAAAACTTCTTGACGAATATGGTTAAATTCTGTTAAAACCACTTTATCGCCTGCCACACCACGAGCGCGCACTAAAGCTTGATGTTCCCAAGACCATGCTTTTTGTTTTTGATAGGTTTCAAATGCATGAAGTGAAACTACCATCACTCCAGCATTGCCAGAAGGACGAAGACGCATGTCCAGTTCATAAGCGCGCCCGTCTCGTGTTTGGGTGGTTAAATAATTGATGATTTTTTGCACCATACGAGACGCAAACTTCATACCACTAACAGGTTTTTTACCTGTTGTATCAGCTTTTTCATCAATATTATGCAAAAATACCACATCCAAATCAGATGCATATGACATTTCAATTCCGCCAAGTTTACCATATCCAATAATGGCAAAACCCATATTTTTATGATTGGTTGCTTTGCCATCAAGCAGTTTTGGAAAACCATATTTTTGAGTAAGTTCATCAAATGCACGAAACAGCGCCGATTGTAAAACCACTTCAGCAATGAACGTTAGGCTATCAGAAACTTTCATAATATGACGCAGTCCCAAAATATCCGCGGTGGCAACTGACAATACTTGGGTTTTTTTAAATACTCGCACCGCCGCAAGATAACTTTCATCATCAAACGCTTCAATACGTAGTAGGCTTTGACGTAAAATATCGGTTAGTTCTTGTTTGTCTGGCAAATGAAGGTAGCGTTTTTGTAAAAAATCATCCAAAAGCATTGGGTAGAGTACAAGTTCTTTGGCAATCCAAGGGCTTGCTGATAAAATAGGAATCAGCCCAAGTGTTGCCTTTGGGTTTTCGGCTATCATGACTAAATAAACAGAACGCCGACAAATCGCTTCTAACAGTTCAAGAAGACGTGGTACGGTAACCCCAGCCTTTTCCCCATCTTTTTTTGCATAAGATACAAGTGCATGAATTAATAATGGATAGGCGTTTTTTAGGCGGCTTTTAGGCTCATTGTCCAAACTCAACACCAGCTTGGACTGTAAAAAATTGGTTAAAGGTTTAGCTGTTTCTTGACCAATTAATTCATCTAAAGTTTGCAAATCTTTTTCTAAATCAATTTCATTTTTATCCAGCGTTTGACGTTTATTAATCATGCGTTCAAAAGGAATGCTGACGTTTTTTCGGTGATGATTTAAAATCTGGTAAAAATCATCTATGTTGGAAAAACCAAGCGTATTAGCAATGGCTAAACGTTCTGCATCGTCTTTAGGTAGTCTTTGACTTTGTTCATCATGACGAGCCTGAATGGCATGCTCTAAACGGCGCAAAAAACGATAAGCCTTTGATAAATTTTGATATTGCTCATCATTAAAATAACCAAAATGATGCAGTTGATACAAAAAATCCAAACACGCTCTATTTTGACCAATACTGGCATGATGACCGCCATAAATAAGCGCAAAGGCCTGCACAATAAATTCAATATCACGAATGCCACCCATGCCCAATTTAATATTATCCAAATCTTGGCGCTGGGCTTGCTGATTCATAATCAACGTTTTCATTTCACGTAAAGCACTAAAAGCAGTATAATCAACATAATAACGATAAACAAAGGTTTTTCTAATTTGTGAAAACGTTTCATAAAATTCATCACCGACCCAATTCACCAGTCGTGCTTTTAGCCAAGCAAAACGTTCCCAAGTGCGTCCGTGCTGACTAAAATATTTTTGCAAAGCTGGCAGTGTCATCACCAAGGGGCTGCCATCACCCCAAGGACGTAAACGCATATCCACGCGAAAAACAAAACCAAATTCACTTACTTCACTTAGTAAACGAATCATGCCACGCCCAAGATTTATCATAAATTTTTGATTATCAATAATTTTTTTGCCATTTGTTTCACCATCTGCTAAATGTAAAAAAATCAAATCAATATCACTGGATAAATTCAGCTCCATCGCTCCAAGTTTTCCCATGGCAACAACAGCAAATTCATCGTTTAAGGTTTTGCCATTTTTTTTAATGACAGGCTCGCCATATCGTTTGCATAACGTGTGATAAGTATAATCTTTACAAAATTTAATACACGAATTGGCAAAAGCTGACAACTCAAAGGTCAGCTGCTCAAGACAAATCATTTCCAAAGCATCTTGCCAAATCCATTTCAACATAAAATAAGTTCTTTTTTGTCTTAGGTATTTGGCTATATCCGCTTCAGAATTGTCAAATAAATTTTCATGATTGGTTAAATTTTGACCTTGCCAAAGTGTTGAATCAAAATCGGATTGATTCAGTGGTCTGGATAAGGAAAATTCGCTTAAAAAATCACAAGCAGCAGCTGGATTTTTATCAAAAATTGATTTGGCAAATGGACTGGCAAGGGCTAATTTTTCCAGCTGTTTGGGTGTGGCGGAAAATAAATTGGGCATACAGACCCCTAAAATGATGGATGGTTTTTGGCTTATTTTAAGCTATAATAGACCAATATTATAGGTTTTGTTTTGTTTATGAAAAAATATTTACTGCTTATCACAAAAAGCCCTCATCACCCAAATACTAAAAAAGCCTTAATATTTGCCAAACAACAATTAGCTCAAGGCACACCTGTCTTGGTATTTTTTTATGCTGATGGTGCGTATATTGCCAATCGCTTAATGTGGCAAACCGCGGATGTAGAAAACATCCAAACAGCGTGGATAGAGCTTGCCAAAAAATATGGTTTAAAACTGCCCGTTTGTGTTAGCACTGCTTTGGCTCGCGGCATTACGGATGCGCAAAACGCTCAAAGACATGGGCTTTTAGGGGATAATTTGCATCCTGATTTTGAACTTGTTGGCTTGGCAGATTTAGCCATGCAACTTGACGATGATACTCAATTGCAACAATTTTAAAGATTTTTAATCCTTTGATTTAATGTGTATGAAAATTCTTATTACCATCAAAACCGATAGTGAATTACAAAGTTATGAAGCCACCGCACTGGCATTTTTATTGGCAAGTTTTAATCACGACGTTCAGCTTTATTTTGTCAATAACGTTTTTAATATATTAAATCATCCAAACAGTAGAATACATGGCATGATTCAATCTTTAGAACTTTATGATATGCCAAAAGCATGGATACGTGATAGTGATGCTGACAAATTATCTAAAAATCTTTTACCATTTTGCCACAGTGATTTTAATGCAGATTTATTAAAAGAAGATAACCAATCTTTTGATAGTTATTTAGTTTTTTAAGTTATAATTGTTAGTGATAATTTATTTAGATTAATCGGCAATATGGAAAATAATTTACAAAACCATGAGTTAAAAAACCTTTCACTGGATATTGCATTAGATAGCGATGGTCATTTGGTGAATTATACGCTTTGGAATGAACAGATTGCTCAAACATTGGCAAATACTTTGAATGTGGTTTTAACTCCAGTGCATTATCAGATTTTAAATCAAGTACGCAGTTTTTTTGTTCAGTACCATCACAGTCCTGCTACGCGACCTTTGATTAAATACTTAACGCAAACTCTACCTAGTGAAGAAATCAGTAATGCTAAACTGCAAGACCTTTTTAATACAGGACTGGTCGCTCGTCATGTCAATCGCATTGCAGGACTGCCAAAACCACCAAATTGTTTATAATGTTCAAACCATCATCAATAGACAAGGCAATTATAACTTATTGACTTTTTGCTTTTTGGCAAATTTTACTGCAAAATCAATTGCACAAAGTAAACTTGAACTGTTTGCCAAACCTGTTCCTGCCAAATCCAGTGCTGTGCCGTGGTCAACTGATGTGCGAATGTAAGGCAAACCTAAAGTAACATTCACTGTGTCGCCAAACCCATGTGATTTTAAGGGGGCAAGCCCTTGATCGTGATACATGGCAATAATGACGTCCGTATTTTCTACATGTTGATGGGTAAACAATGTATCAGCAGGCATTGCGAGCGAAATATCCATACCTTGATTTTGAAACGATTGCAACACTGGGTTGATAATTTCTTGTTCTTCTGTGCCTAAATGACCGTTTTCTCCTGCATGCGGGTTTAGTCCACAAACCTTAATTTTAGGATGAGTGATTCCATATTCAATCAGTGACTGATGAGTGATTTGCACCGTTTTTTGTACCTCATCAGCGCTGATGGCACCAGCAACATCTCTAAGCGGTAAATGGGTTGTTACCAACGCCACCTTCATAGTTTGATTGGCAAGCATCATCACCACTTTGTTTAAACCTGACAGCTGCATAAAATATTCTGTATGCCCACTAAATAAACTGCCATCATCTAACGTTACACCCCCTTCTATCATCACTGACTTGGCGATTGGTGCAGTTACGATGGCAAAAATTTGCTGTTTTATCGCTAAATGGTGTGCTAAAAACAGCTGCTGTTCTACCATTTTGGCATTATTAGGATTAAGCACGCCTGCACATACTTCATCTAAACAAGGTGTATCAATCAACACGATGGGTTGAGTGATTTTGTCTTGCAAATCATACAATGCATCATCTACCAAAATTGTCTGAAAATTTGGTAAATGAGGTATTTTTTTTAATTGGTATAATGTCTGAGCACGTTGGCAAAACGCTCTTTTATCTGCTGTGATTATAATGGGAAATTTGAGCATATCAGCGTGATGAACCAACGCGTCCAGCACGATATCCATACCAATACCCGCGGACTCACCTGTTGTAATCAGTAATGGCTTTTGCATCACTTTCTCCTTTAACTTTATTAAGACTATTTTAAACACTTTTATGCTTTTTGACAAAGTCGTAAATTTGATAATCTACCATCAAGTTGTATGTTAAAATAACAGCCCAAAATTAGAGCAGAGAAATTTATGAACACGCCCAGTGCCACCGAAACAAACACTCAACTAAGCCAAACAGAAAATAAACTTGGTGTGCAACCGCCACATAATATTGAAATTGAGCAATCATTACTTTCATCGCTGATGAATGTTGATGAGTCTTTTGACCAAGTATCTGAATTTATCAAAGCAAGTGATTTTTATGGTGAGCGTCATAAAATTATTTTTGACACTATACACCATTTGGCTTATGTTAATCAACCATATGACATTGTAATGGTGTATGATACTTTAAAACAGCAAAACCTTTTGGATTTAATTGGCGGTGAAGAATATTTAACGCAAATCAACCAAAGCACGTCATCGGCATTTAATTTGGTTTCTTATGCAAGAAGAATTCGCGAACTTTCGGTATATCGGCAATTGATTGCTGTGGGTAATAATTTATTAACCCTCGCTCACCAGCCTAAAAAACAAAGCCTAGAAGAGCTTTTGGATAAAATAGAATCTGATATTTTTAGCATTAATGAAAGTTATGCCAATAATGATAAACGTCAAGGCGTGCAAAATGTTGTGGAAATTTTAGAATCGGTAACATTGTATTTACAAGAGATGAAAAGCAGACCTGATATGATGACAGGTCTTAGAACGCCATTTGATGAACTGAATAATAAAACCCAAGGATTGCAAAAAGGCGATTTGGTGATTGTTGCAGCGCGCCCGTCCATGGGGAAAACTACGTTTGCATTAAATTTGATTTCAGAAGCCTTAGTTGCAGGATTACCAGTTGTCATGTTTTCTATGGAAATGCCTGCTGAAGCTATTATGATGCGAATTTTATCAGCTTGGTCAGACATTCACCAAAGTTCCATACGTTCAGGTAAATTAACAGAGGCAGAGTGGCAGTCGTGTTTTGCAGCGATGGAATTTTTTCAACATACTCATTTTCATATAGATGCGCGCAATAACTTATCTCCAACCGAACTGCGTTCTACCTGCAGACGCGTTGCCAAAAATTATGATGGCACTTTAGGCATGATTGTGGTGGATTATTTGCAATTAATGAAAGTTCCGGGCATACAAAATAACCGAGTCCAAGAAATTGCTGAAATTTCTCGCAGTCTAAAAGCCCTTGCGCGGGAAATGAACTGCCCTGTTGTCGCTTTATCGCAGCTAAATCGTGGTTTGGAATCACGTACTGATAAACGCCCTGTAATGGCAGATTTGCGTGAATCTGGAGCGATTGAACAAGATGCTGATTTAATCATGTTTATTTATCGAGATGAAGTGTATAAAAAAGATAAACCGGATAATAAAGGCTTGGCAGAGATTATTATTGGCAAACAGCGTAATGGACCGATTGGCAAAATCCCATTAAGATTTATTGGAGAATACACACGTTTTGATAATTGGCAAGAAAGCGTTCCTAACGATTTTGAAGTAGAATAGCAAATAAAAGAAGTTTTTAGTACGTAATCTAAAATATTTATCAATAACAAAGATAAGGAATGCCATGCGCACTGCAACTATTTCGATTGATAAAAATGCTCTAATACATAATTTAGAACAAATAAAAAAACAAGCGCCCAATGCTCAAGTTTTAGCTATGGTAAAATCAAACGCTTATGGGCATGGCGTAAAATGGGTTTTGGACGGTTTAAAAGATGCCGATGCTTTTGGAGTTGCAACATTTTTAGAAGCCTTGGAAATTAATGATTTATATCAAAAAAAAGTTACTGGCAAAAAGCCCATTGTGCTTATTGAAGGGGCGTTTAGCGAACAAGAATGGCAAAAAGCGGTGGATTATGATTTTGGTATGGTGATTCACTGTGAGCAGCAGGTGCAGTGGGCGGAGGCTTATTTACCAAACAGCAATTCTTTTAGTCAAACCGTTTGGTTAAAGTACAATACTGGCATGAATCGCTTAGGTTTTGATAAAAAGAAGCTTCCTGGTATCGCTAAACGTCTCTTCCAAAAAGGCTATCGGCTGATTTTAATCAGTCATTTTGCTTGTTCTGACGATAAAAACCATCCAATGAATGACCAGCAAATTACCGCTTTTGATAACATGCTTACTTTGTTAAAACAAACCATTGACCCTAATATTGGCGGTTCTTTATGCAATTCGGCAGGCATTATCAACTTTTCAAACCATCATTACAACTGGATTCGACCTGGCATTGCTTTGTACGGAGCCAGCCCTTTTGCACATAAAACCGCCAAGAGTCTTGGGTTAAAACCTGTGATGACATTTTGTGCCAAAATCATGGCAATTCATCAGCTTATGGCAGGCGAGTGTGTAGGTTATGGAGCGTTTTGGCAAGCAAAAAACGATGCCAAAATTGCCATTGTCAGTATTGGTTATGGCGATGGCTATCCAAGAGTGGTTAAAAATGCTTATATCACCCTCAAACAAGACGATAAAGAGTATCAAGCCCCCATCATTGGGCGTGTTGCGATGGATATGCTTATGATTGATATCAGTCTTTTACCTGATACAATCGACGTAGGTTGTGATGTGGTGCTATGGGGGCAGACGCCCAGTGTGGATGAGGTGGCAAATTGTGCTGATACAATTGGTTATGAATTGCTTTGCCAAACCACAATTCGTCCAAATCGCTTTTTAGTCTGATTAATGACCATTAAAAGACTTTGATGGACTAGTCAAGCCAAAGCAACAATGCTATACTTGGCATTTAGTCATAGCCCATAAGGAATGAGCCATGAGTGTTCGTCACTTTTTAACTTTAATGGATTTTAGCCCAGATGAATTAAAACATCTGATTAAACGCGCCAGCCAATTACGTCAAATGCAGCATAATGGCGAAATTTACCGCCCCTTTGTTGGCCGCACACTTGCAATGATTTTTGAAAAGTCCAGCACTCGCACCCGCGTGTCATTTGAGACAGGTATGGGGCAATTTGGTGGTCAAGCTCTATTTTTATCCCCTAATGATACTCAGCTTGGACGTGGTGAACCCATTGAGGATTCGGCACGTGTTATCAGTAGCATGGTAGACATCGTAATGATTCGAACGTTTGCACACAGTCGCGTTTTGGCGTTTGCCCAACATTCGTCAGTGCCAGTCATCAATGCTTTAACCGATGACTTTCATCCATGTCAATTACTTGCTGATATGCAGACCTTTTTTGAACATCGTGGAGACATTGCTGGCAAAACCGTTACTTGGATTGGTGATGGTAATAATATGTGCCATTCTTATATGGTTGCCGCCAAACAATTTGGCTTTAATCTAAAAATTTCTTGCCCTGATGGTTATTTGCCAAACATTGACCTACAAAAACAGTATGCCGACTGTATTGAATTGATAAAAGACCCGGTCGATGCAGTTAAAGGCTCACATTTGGTGGTTACTGATGTTTGGGCAAGCATGGGGCAAGAAACCGAGCAAAAACAACGAGAAAAAGACTTTAAGAATTATCAAGTCAGTCGAGAACTTTTAGATAAAGCAGATAGTGATGTGTTATTTATGCACTGTTTGCCTGCCCATCGTGGTGAAGAGATTAGCGTAGATTTGCTTGATGATGAACGTTCAGTAGTTTGGGATGAAGCAGAAAATCGTTTACATGCCCAAAAAGCGTTGATGGAATTTTTGTTACTCTCCCATCTAAGTTCTTAATTTTTATAAATAAAAAAAGGCTTTAGTTGTATTTAAAGCCTTTTTTCTATTTTATAATGACTGAAATTTACTTTATTGAAATAATCACTCATCAATAAAAGAAAGCCAATCTTTGTATTTATCATTGCGACCCTGTACTACATCAAAATATAAAGATTGCAATTTTTCAGTCATTTCCCCACGAGTCCCTGAACCAATCACACGGTCATCGTATTCACGAATGGGCGTAACTTCAGCGGCAGTACCCGTCATAAAAATTTCATCCGCTAAATAAAATTCATCCCGTGTAATACGACGCTCATAAACCTTAATCCCCAAATCTTGGGCAAATGTCATAATAGTTCGGCGAGTAATGCCATCTAACGCCCCGCCTGCCAAATCTGGAGTGTGTAACTCACCATTTTTAACCAAAAATAAGTTTTCCCCACTGCCTTGACAGACGTAACCTTGTGGGTCCATCAAAATTGCTTCATCATAGCCAGTTCTGGTTACCTCTTGATTGGCTAAAATAGAAACTGGATAGTTACTAGCGGCTTTGGCTTTGCACATAGTAACATTTGGATGATGATGAGTGTAGCTGGATGTTTTAACGCGAATGCCGTTTTTAATACCCTCTTCACCTAAATAAGCGCCCCAACTCCAAGCGGCAACCGCTGCATGAATGGTGTTATCGCGCGCTGATATGCCCAATTTTTCAGAGCCCACCCAAATTAAAGGACGGATATAAGCTGAAGACAATCCATTGCCCAAAACAACTTCCTTTTGAGCCTGCATAAGCTCATCAAAACTATATGGTACATTCAGTTGAAAAATCTTTGCTGAATTTAATAAACGCTCAGTATGTTCTTTTAGACGAAAAATTGCTGTACGGCCATCAGGTGTTTGATAGGCACGCACGCCTTCAAATACTGCTAAACCATAATGTAAACTGTGCGTTAAAACGTGAATTTTTGCATTGGGTTGTTCAACAATTGTGCCATCCAGCCACAATTTACCATCTTTTGTTGCCATATTCATAAATTTTCTACCAATGACCTGTTACTATAATAAACCTATGATAAACATAAATTAAAACCAAAGATTTTAGCACCGATTTTATTTTTTGTCTAAGAATTTTCATTCAAGCAGGTTATCTACTTGAGCGATTGCGGTTTCAGTTAAAACAAATTGTCTTACATCATTAAGCATGGTGGTATCGAAATTATGAATAAATGCAAATGATAATTTTCTTTGGGGGTCAGCAAATGCCACTGAACCATTGTAACCCATATGCCCATAAGCAAGCGGTGTGTATTGTAGACTAAATAACCGATGAAAGCCCATACGCCAGCACATATCAGCGGGCATAACCGCATCAAAACCATCAACTCGAATCTCTCGCATTTCATGCAAGGTTTTAGTATCAATGTATTCTACATCTTGCCAAACACCATCATTAGCGTGCATGGCATATACTTTTGCTAACGCATTGGCAGTAGAAACACCATTGGCAGCTGGAATCACCGCTTGAAGTACATCATCACGGTGATATTCCAATCCATCTTTACCATTGGGCATTAAGGCATTTTTATAATTTGCCAAATTCATCCGCGTGGTGTCAAAATACAGTTTATTGATATTTGCTGTTGTGATGGGAGTATCTTGCAACACCTCTTGCCATAATGGTGTAATGGCGTAATTAGAAAGCCGATGCAAAATTTCTGGAGTATCAGGTTTTAACAAAGGTTTTTTGCGGAGAGTGGGATTTTCGTAAAAATAACGTACAGGTTTGGCAACTTGACCTAATTTTTCTTTAGGCAGTCCATAAAACAGCTCACCTTCAATGCCTAGAGGTTTGGCTAAATATTCATCCAATGCTTGTTGCAGTGATAAACCAGTTACTCGTTCAACTACATTTCCCAAAATCCATCCTGACACCAAAGCACTATAAGCGCTGGCGTAGTGATGCTTTTGCTGACCTTGAGGAACACTGGGCACCATATGGGCAACTTTATCACTCATCAATTGCCAATCTAAAAGTTCATCAACATCGCTTTTGATACTGGAAATATCAAACAGCCCCGCAGTATGAGTTAAAATATGTTTTAAACTAATATGTTCTTTACCATATTTAGCAAAATTTGACCAGATTTGACAAATTGGTGTATGGTAATTTAATTGTTTTTTGGACACCAAAATAGCAATCAAGGTTGCCATAATGCCTTTGCCAATGGAAAAATTGACTGATAGTGTGTGTGAATTCCAAGCTTTATCTGCCAAAGCTTGACCAAACGAAGTATCCACAACCTTTTGGTTGTTATGATAAATAACCAATGAGCCGCCAGCGGGAGAGTCGCCAAACTCTAACGTTTTTAATAAATTGGGAAAATCTTGCCAAGTCACTATTTTTTCCTATGTCAAAAATTACAAAAAAATCAATCGGTTGTTAAAAAATCAATCACGCCTGCCATATGCAATTTGTCACTGTCACTGGCATAAATTGCAAATTGTATCTTATTTATTTCTTTTTTAGCAAATAAACGCACTCTGGACGGCAAAAAAATAGGAGTATAAAAATCAGTTGTTACTTGATAGGATTTTGGCAAGTCATAAAATTGCGACAAAGCACGCGCCTTTGACCACATTCCATGAGCAATAGCGCGCGGAAACCCAAACGCTTTAGCAGATAACGCATGTAAATGAATTAAATTAAAATCTCCCGAAACAAATGCATAACGTCTGCCAATATCTTCATCCACTTCAATAGTATCAATTAGCTGACCTATCGGCGCGGCAGCTGTCATGGCCATATTTTGTTTTTCTTGTTTGGCTTTTTCCCGTTCTTCTTTAGTCTTTTTTTGCCGTGATAAATAAGTAGAAACGCCCTGCCAAACCACCTCATCAGATACCTTAGCCTCCATAATAAAATCAAACTGCTGACCACGTTTATGGGGTGTTAGGTTATCCAAACGCACAGTCATACTGACAATTTCGGTATCATAAACAGGACGATAACAAACGACCTGGTTATGCAAATGCACAAGTCCAAGCATTGCAAAAGGAAAATTATCTTTTGCCATGATATTCATTTGTAATATTTGGGCTTGCACTGAAAAATAAGTTGCTGGCACCCGACCGTCATTTGCAAAACCGCAAATTTTACGATAATCACTCAAATTTTGTTGGTCAACAACCAGTTTTTCTACTGTATAAATATCACTGGGTAAAGTTGATGCCTTATCATCATGATTGGGAATCAAGCTTTTAATCACATTTGCATATGTGCTGTGCAGTTTGGGCAATTCTTGATAAACATGAGTTTGGCAAATCTGTGCTGATTGTGTGTCTTGTTGTGTCATTATGATTTCCTATTGATTCCATATATACAAATTTATGCGCCAAGTACACTTTGCCCACAAACACGCAGTACTTGACCATTAAATCCATCTGCATTTGGCGACATTAACCAAGCAACTGCTTCAGCAACATCGATGGCAAGTCCGCCTTGATTCATAGCATTCATATGCCTTCCCGCCTCTCTTAAAGCAAAAGGAATTTTTTGAGTCATGGTGCTTTCAATAAATCCTGGAGCAACCACATTGATACGTTTATGTCCTAATGCAAACACAGATGCAAGTGACTTTCCAAAACCGATCACACCTGCTTTAGAGGCAGCATAATTGCTTTGTCCAAAATTACCAGAAATGCCAGCAATTGACGAAATGCATACCACGCGCGCCTGGTCGCTCAATACTGACTGATTTAACATTTGCTGAGTTAGATTGACCATTGCTGATAAATTCGTATCCATCACAGCCTGCCATTGTAAAGGACTCATTTTTGCCAGTGTTTTATCGTCAGTGATTCCAGCATTATGTACCACGCCGTCTAGTGACGCCACTTCTTGGATTATTTTTTGACAAAGATTAGCGCTTGCGTTTGACTCTGTAATGTCTATGGGTAGAATATGTATTCTAGATGAATTTGTAAATGCATCTGGACTGTGATGATTTTGTCTTATGGTGTTGATTTGATTTGCCATATGTTCTAATTGAGCTAACTTTTTGGGCAAATCCACACAATATAAATCTGCCCCTTCTCTTAATAAAACTTGGCAAATTGCTTGTCCAATATGACCTGCCGCCCCTGTAATCAAGATTTTTTTGCCATTTAAGGCGGGTTTTGGGTAAGTGTATTTTAGGTCAGCAACCTCATCATTTAAGCTATGACCATCAAGATAAAGGGTTTGTCCTGAAACGTAAGCGCACTTGTGTGATAAGAAAAATTCAAATGCGTGTAATAAATGACCCTTGCAAACTTTGCCAATGGATAAAGCATTTACACAAACGCCCCGCCTTACCTCTTTAGCAAGCGATTTGACAAAACCAATCACCGCACTTTGAGCGGCACTATAGGCTAAATTTACACCTGTATCGGCATAGGTTAAAATTAAAATTTTACCTGAAGGTTTCATGCGTTTTACCAGTGGCGAGAAAAATTGCTGCAGCTGCTGCAATTGTTTTGGGGTTTTGATACCACTGGCATCATACACCACCACTTTAAAAAACATATGTTCATCAAGCAATTTATTGTGCAGACTGTCTTGAGTGGTGACTTTACCATCAAGCACTGATAAAACTGCCAAAGCTGATTGATAAAAAATACCGTCATCTGCCGCCCCAAACGCCACTTCACCACACAAAGTTGGCTGACCTTGTTCATAACGCTCAAGGCGATCAGGCGTGGGTAATCCTAGGTTTTTTGCGACCGTTTTACCAAAACCAGATTGGGTGAGTTTGCCGTAATGATCGGTCATGAATTATCCTTAAAAAAAACACTGCAAATAAAATAAAAAACATTTGTTAGCGAAAATCTATTTTAGCATAAATTTAGTAGACAGATAATGCAAGTGTAAATTAATTTAATACAAATCACTTATCATTTGATTTTTGTTAAAATAGTGTTAAGCTAGGAAAGTTTTTGCTATTTTATACTTCATACTTATTTATTGTTATTCATTATCATTATGAAAGAGTACACACCCAAGCAAGCTATTCAAAAAGTTGCCATCATTGGCGCAAACCGCATCCCTTTTGCCAAAGCCAATACTGTTTATGCTGATGCTAGTGCTGAAGATATGCTAAGTGCAGCCTTATCTGGCTTAATTGAACGTTACAATCTAGCCAACAAAGGTATTGGGGAGGTGGTTTGTGGCACACTATTAAAACCAAACGCGCAGTTTGGCTTAACCAAAGAAGCGTTATTAAATACGTCACTACCTGCCACCACACCTGCTTATGATATTTCCCAAGCCTGTGTAACAAGCATGCAAGCAGCGTTTAGTGTCGCTAATAAAATTGCTTTAGGGATGATTGATAGCGCAATTGCAGGCGGGGCGGACAGTGCATCAGACATACCCATTGGTCTGGGTAATGGCGTGCGAAAAGCGCTTTTAAGATTTACTAAAGCCAAAAACACTAAAGAACGCTTATTAGCACTTTTAACCATTAATCCTAAAGAGTTGATTCTACTACCAAATATCAAAGAACCTAGAACACGGCTATCCATGGGCGAACACCAAGCATTAACCACGGATATCTGGCAAATTACCAGGCAAACCCAAGATGAATTTGCGTTTTCTAGTCATCAAAAGTTAGAACGAGCCTACCAAGCGGGTTTTTTTGATACACTAATGAGCCCTTATAAAGGTATACATAAAGACAACGTGCTGCGCACCGATACTTCACTTGAAAAATTAAACGCACTACCTGTAGTTTTTGGTAAAACCCAACCCAACCCAACCATGACCGCTGGCAATAGCAGTGTCTTAACGGATGGCGCTTCAGTGATGCTGTTAGCATCCGATGATTGGGCGAAAAACAATCAATATAAACCTATGGCTTATTTAACTCATCAAATCACTCAAGCGATTGATTTTATGGGCAAGGATGGCGAAACTGAAGGTTTATTAATGGCGCCCATTTATGCTGTTTCTGCTTTACTGAAAAAAACACAATTATCACTACAAGATTTTGATTTTTATGAAATTCATGAAGCATTTGCCTCTCAGGTTCTTTGCACATTGTCAGCGTGGCAGTCTGATGATTTTTGCCGTCAAAAGTTGGGGTTAAATCAAGCATTGGGCAGCATTCATTTAGATAAGTTAAATGTTAGTGGCGGAAGTTTAGCTACAGGGCATCCATTTTCAGCAACAGGGACACGTTTAATTGCCAATGCTGCTAAGCTTTTAGAACAAAAAGGCAGTGGTCGGGCTCTAGTGGTCTGCTGCGCTGCTAGCGGTCAAGCAGCCGCTTGCATTTTAGAGCGCTAATTGTGTCATATTGCTGGATTAATTTTATTGTTGAATAAATAGGATTGGTATGTTGTCTTATGTAATGGTTGAACACAACCCTTTTAAAAAACCCATAGATAAAGTGGTAATTTGGCTACATGGTCTTGGTGCTAGTGGCGATGATTTTGTGCCCTGCGTGCCGCATTTGGGATTAGCTGATGATTTAGCGATTAAGTTTATTTTTCCCAACGCACCAAAAATTGCAGTTACCATTAATGGCGGTTATGTGATGCCCGCCTGGTATGATATTTTACAAATGAACCTTGAGCGGGTGGTAGATATTCACCAAATTCAGGCATCCAGTCTTTTGATTGATGAGCTGGTAAAACATGAAATGGTAAATGGTATTGATAGTAAAAATATCATCATTGCTGGATTTTCTCAAGGCGGTGCGGTAGCCTACGATTATGTTTTAACCAGTGATATCCAATTGGGCGGGCTTTTAGCACTATCGACCTATTTTGCCAGTAAAGATTATATCCAAAAAATCAAAATAAATTGCAATATCCCCACCTTAATTCATCACGGGCAGTTTGATGATATTGTTCCGATGACGCTTGGCATGTCAGCAAAACAGAGTTTAGAGCAACTAGGGCTTACTCCACAATTTGTGAGCTATCCTATGGCACATCAAGTTACTCTAAGTCAACTTCAAGATATTGGCACCTGGTTTAATCAAATTTTTTCAAAAAATGCTTGACTAATGATAAATATTTAGTAGAATAGCCAAGCTAATGCGGGAATAGCTCAGTTGGTAGAGCACAACCTTGCCAAGGTTGGGGTCGCGAGTTCGAATCTCGTTTCCCGCTCCAAATTGTTTAAATCCAAATCTTTTATAGATTTGGATTTTTTTATAAAAATTTTTCAGCTTTGCTTTAAAAAGTACACTATGTAATTTTTTTTGTGATTAATTAAAAAAACCCCATAAATACTGGGCGGTATTTATGGGTAAAAACAACAAGTTTTATATTAATCTTATTTAGTTTGTTTGGGGGTTATCCCTGCGCTCTTTTTTGACGTACAATTTGATAATTACGTCCTAAGTACCAAATTGGCGCTGAAATAATATGCACTAAACGAGTAAATGGGAAAATCAAAACAATGGTAATGCCTAATGCAACGTGTAATTGATAAACCAAATCAATATGATTTAGATTTGACATTGCAACCATCGGGCGGAAAATTGTAATATTTTGAACCCAATTAGATAGCGCAACCATGACTGAACCATCCATATGCTTAGTAGAAGCAAAAATAGTTGCTAGACCTAAGTTTAATTGGATAAATAAAATCACCAAAACTAACTTATCAGCAAAGCTAGAAGTATGACTAATGCGTGGGTCTGTAAAGCGACGAACCAACAACATCAAAAGCCCAATCCAGCAAATTACCCCCATGATTCCACCTGCAGCCATTGCTAAAAGCTGTTTTTGTGAAGAAGAAATAAAATGCTCATAGATAGCATGTGGTGTCATCATACCTACAAAATGTCCGCACAAAATACCAATAATGCCGATATGGAACATATTACTGGCGATACGCATGCCTTTATCGTTAAGCATTTGGCTTGAACCTGTTTTCCATGAATACTGTGACAAGTCAAATCTTGCCCAAGTACCAATCAAACATACCGCTAGTGCAATGTAAGGATAAATCCCAAAAATAAACACCTGTAGCCAATTTAAATGTGCAAGACTATCTGTACTTGTGGTTAAAGCGGTTAAAATCATGCGAGTACTCCCCCAGAATGTTTACTGGTGCTATTTGTCTGTGTACTTGTTTGTGTGTCTGTATTAAATCCAACCCAATGCACAGGAACATCGGTATTTTGGTTTGCTTGTCTTGCCAATGTTTCGGCAATGCGCTGATTGGTTTGATTGGAAGGACAACGTTCTTCTTGTTCTGCTGCCATAAAATCTACCATCTCTTCTTCCCATTCTTTATCAATGGCTTCAAAAGTGGTATCGTCTTCAGGGTTTTTGCCCATTTTGGCAAGTTCATCATCAATTAGTGTCAAGGACTTACCAGCTATTTGCAATAATGCCTTAAACAAGCTGGCATAACTGCTATTTTTTTGAATCAATCTTGCACCCAAAAGCGCAATAATATGGCTAACCTCAGCAATCTCCATACGAATGGCAATATCATCATCCGTTTTGGTGGCTTGATAAGACAAAAACTCAAGATACATTGGCAAATAATCAGGCAATTCCTTGACATTAATCTCAAATCCTGCATTTTCATATTGTGCCATCAAATCCACCATCGCCTGACCACGGTCACGACTTTCGCCGTGAACGTGTTCAAAAAGCCATAATGAAAGCGCGCGACCTCTTTCAAATAGACTGTCATAGCGGGCTTGAGCTTCAATATCACCAAGGTTTTTTAACTCATTGGTTAATGTGATGATTTCTTGGCGTACTTCAGGGCTGATTAATACTGACTTGCCTACAATACTTCTGCATTCATCCAAGACGCCTGCAAAAAATAACTCATCACTGGGATAATCCATCAATATGCTGATGACTTTTAATAAAGTGAAATCAAGCACTTAAGCCTCCCATGTTTGAACGGTTTCAATCATTTCACGACGATTAGCCTTGATTTGTCCAAACATATTAACATCATTACCGCCTGAACAGCCAGAACCAAAACTAAATCCACAACCGTTTTTCTCAGCAAATACATCACTTAATGCTTCTTCGCGGTGACTGCTTGGAATGACAAAGCGGTCTTCATAATTAGCAATTGCTAGATAACGATACATTTCTTCTGCTTGTTTTTTGGTCAAACCAACAGCATCAAGCACTTCTTGAGCATCTTTTTTATCAACCAGTTGTAGACGTTTATAAGAACGCATTGCAAGTAAACGTTTTAGAGCAAGACGAACAGGCTGTTCATCACCTGCGGTTAATAAATTCGCCAAATATTTTAAAGGAATACGCAGACTGTCTACATCTGGAATCAGCCCGTCCATACCTACCTGTCCAGCTTCAGCAGCATTTTGGATGGGTGATAGTGGCGGTACATACCAAACCATTGGCAAAGTACGATACTCAGGATGCAAAGGCAGAGCTAATTTCCAATCCATCGCCATTTTATAAACAGGGGACTTTTGAGCTGCTTCAATGACACCCATTGGCACACCGTCTTTTAATGCTTGCTCAATAACTTTGGGGTCGTTGGGGTCTAAAAACACATCAAGTTGAGCTTGATATAAGTCTTTTTCGTTGGGAGTGCTAGCCGCTTCTTTAATCTTGTCAGCATCGTAAAGCAAAACACCCAAATAACGAATACGTCCCACACATGTTTCAGAACAGATGGTTGGCATGCCACTTTCAATACGTGGATAACAGAAAATACATTTTTCAGATTTTCCAGATTTCCAGTTGTAATAAATCTTTTTGTAAGGACAACCAGAAATACACATACGCCAACCACGACATTTTTCTTGGTCAATCAATACAATACCATCTTCTTCACGTTTATAAATTGCGCCACTTGGGCAAGATGCAACACAAGTTGGGTTTAAGCAATGTTCACATAGACGTGGCAAATACATCATAAATGTATTTTCGTATTGACCATAAATGTCAGCTTGAATATTGTCAAAGTTTTTATCTTTGCGACGTTTGGCAAACTCAGAACCTAAGATTTCTTCCCAGTTAGGTCCCCATTCAATTTTTTGAATGCGCTTACCTGTGATTAAAGAACGTGGACGAGCAATTGGTTGATGCTCGCTGATAGGCGCAGTTTGTAAATGCTGATAATCAAAATCAAACGGCTCATAGTAATCATCTAAAGTTGGTAAATCAGGGTTGGCAAAAATATTTGCTAATACACGGAATTTACCGCCAATTTTAGGGTTGATAGAGCCGTCAGCATTACGAATCCAACCACCCTTCCACTTCTCTTGATTTTCCCATTCTTTAGGAAAACCAATACCAGGCTTGGATTCTACGTTGTTAAACCACGCATATTCCATACCCTCACGACTGGTCCAGACATTTTTACAGGTAACAGAGCAGGTATGACAGCCGATACATTTGTCAAGATTTAATACCATGCCAACTTGCGAACGAATTTTCATCAAAAATTCCTTATTGTTATGGTTGCCTAGTTTATCGGGTAAATTTTTTTATGATAAACATCGGTAAACTCTGAATTTATGGGTATTGTACCCCCTAAAGTAGTTTATAAAAATCACACTAAAGGGGGCTTTCTTATTACTTTATCAATCTAAAGTAGTAGGCAAGGGGCGAGGTAAGCTGTCATCAGGTTTACCTTCCAACCAATCAACATTTGCCATTTTGCGTACCACCACAAACTCATCACGGTTACAGCCAACAGTACCGTAGTAGTTAAAGCTGTATGAGAATTGAGCATAACCACCAATCATGTGAGTTGGTTTTAGAATCGCACGCGTTACTGAGTTATGGATACCACCACGAGTACCAGACATTTCAGAGCCAGGGATGTTCACCAATTTTTCTTGGGCGTGATACATCATGGTCATGCCTTCTTTTACCCTTTGTGATACCACTGCACGTGCAGTAATAGAACCGTTATGGTTAAAGACTTCAATCCAGTCGTTATCTTCAATGCCAGCTTTAGCAGCATCAATTTCGCTCATCCAAACAATCGGACCACCACGAGACAACGTTAGCATTAGTAAGTTTTCAGAATAAGTACTGTGAATTCCCCATTTTTGGTGTGGTGTTAGGAAGTTTAGTACAATTTCTTTATTGCCATTTGGTTTGGCGCCTTTGAACAAATCAGTGGTTTTGGTATCAATTGGTGGGCGATATTGCTGCATTTGCTCACCAAACGCCAAAATCCATGGATGTTCTACATAAAATTGCTGACGACCTGTTAGCGTACGCCATGGAATTAGCTCATGAACGTTTGTATAACCTGCGTTGTAGCTAACTTTTTCAGACTCCAAACCAGACCAAGTTGGGCTTGAGATGATTTTTCTAGGTTGGGCAACAATATCGTTAAAACGAATTTTTTCATGCTCACTAGATTTTGCCAAATGCGTGTGGTCGCGACCTGTTTTTTTAGATAATCCCGCCCACGCTTTAACTGCCACATGACCGTTGGTTTCAGGAGCAAGCATTAATACAGTTTCAATGGCATTAACCACAGTATTCATGCTAGGACGATTTTTGGCAGAAGTCTCTTCATTGACCAGGTAGTTTAAATCACCCAACTGACCAACTTCTTCTTTGGTATCCCAATCAATACCCTTAGAGTTATTACCAAGTTTATCCATCAAAGGACCAAGAGAAGTATACTTGGCGTACGTATTTGGATAATCACGTTCTACCACTTTGAAATTCGGACAGTTTTTACCAGGAACAGGTCTTTGCCCCATAGTCTTCCAGTCAGTACCGCCAAAAGGTTGAGCCAATTCGTCGGCGCTATCATGTTGCATAGGTAGTGTTACGACATCAGTTTCGGTACCTAAATGTCCAATTGATAATTCTGAGAATTTTTTAGCAATTGCTTTATAGATTTCCCAGTCAGTTTTAGATTCCCAGGAAGGATCAACCGCCGCAGTAAATGGATGAATAAATGGGTGCATGTCTGATGTATTAATATCTTCTTTTTCGTACCAAGTTGCGGTAGGAAGAACGATATCAGAATACAAACACGTACTAGACATACGAAAATCTAACGTGGTTACTAGGTCAATTTTGCCAGTTGGAGCATCTTCCACCCAGTCAATTTCGGTAGGTCTAAAGCCATTTTGTACGGTTTCTTCACCTAGCAAGCCATTTTTTGTGCCAAGTAAATATTTCAGCATGTACTCATGACCTTTACCTGACGAACCTAAAAGATTAGAGCGCCAAATAAACATATTTCTTGGGAAGTTTTGGGGGTTATCAGGTTGCTCAGCAGCAAATCGCAACGAACCGTTTGCCAAAGATTCCACCACATAATCTTGGATGCTCATATTGGCGGCTTTTGCGTCAGCAGCAATGGTTAGAGGGTTACGGTTTAGCTGTGGCGCAGAAGGTAACCAGCCTGCACGTTCAGCGCGAATATTGTAGTCTAGCATATGCTCAGGGAATTTGGATTTATCAGCATGAGCTGACAAAATCTCATGAGCAGATACAGATTCATGTCGCCATTGGCTAGAATGATTATAGAAGAAGCTAGTGCCATTCATATGGCGAGGTGGTCTATGCCAATCTAAACCGAAGGCAACCGGAGCCCAACCTGATTGTGGTCGTAACTTTTCTTGACCAACGTAATGAGCCCAACCACCACCAGATTTACCAATACAGCCACACAACATAAGCATATTGATAACACCACGGTAGTTCATATCCATATGATACCAGTGGTTCATACCAGCACCAATGATAACCATGGATTTTCCGTGGGTTTTGTGAGCATTTTCAGCAAATTCACGAGCAATCTGAATGACTTTTTCGCGAGATACGCCAGTGATTTTTTCTTGCCATGCAGGCGTGCCAGCAACGTTTGCGTTATTGTAATCATCGGTAACGTTTTGACCGCCATGACCATTATCAACACCAAGGTTGGCAAGCATCAAGTCAAAAACTGTAACCACTTTGACTTGCTCACCATTAGCAAGTGTCAAAGTTTTGCAAGGCACAGTCTTATATTGAATAGAATCACCAGGCATTGCAGTGAAATAAGGGTGTTCATCGCCACCAAAATAATCAAAACCAACATCCACTGTTTCGCCACTGCCTTTTAAGGATAGTGTTAAATCAACATCACTATTATGTGTACCCTCTTTGGTTTCTAGATTCCAGCGACCTTGTTCACCCCAACGATAGCCGATTGAACCATAAGGAGAAACCAGTTCGCCATTTTTATTAATAGCAATGGTCTTCCATTCTGGATTATTTTCTTGACCTAAGTTATCAACCAAGTCGGATGCACGTAAAAAACGTCCTGTCTTGGTGTTTTTGCCTTCACCTTCCAACATAACCAGCATTGGTAAGTCAGTATAGCGTTTCGCGTAATCTAGAAAATAATCGCTAGGCTGTTTTAGATAGAATTCTTTAATAATAACATGACAAAATGCTTGAGCAAGAGCCGCATCTGTACCTTGTTTTGGATTTAACCATAAATCACACAGTTTGGCAATTTCAGCATAATCTGGTGTAATAGCAACTGTTTTTGTGCCTTTATAACGCACTTCAGTAAAAAAGTGAGCGTCTGGGGTACGTGTTTGTGGTACGTTTGAACCCCAAGCAATGATATAGTCTGAATTATACCAATCAGCAGATTCAGCAACGTCGGTTTGTTCACCCCAAATCATTGGTGATGCTGGTGGTAAGTCACAGTACCAGTCATAAAAAGAAAGACACGCTCCACCAATTAATGATAAATAACGAGCTCCAGAGGCATAGCTCAACATACTCATCGCAGGAATGGGCGAGAAGCCAATAATACGGTCAGGTCCAAAATTTTTAGCAGTATAAATGTTGGCAGCAGCAATGATTTCTGTACACTCATTCCAACTTGAGCGCACAAAACCACCTAAACCACGCTTTGATTTGTATTCTTTAGCTTTGGCAGGATCAGTAACAATGCTCGCCCATGCTTCTACTGGGTCTTTGTATTTTGCACGAGCTTCACGCCATAGTTTTAGTAAAGGTTTTCTAACTTTTGGATATTTTAGACGGTTTGCTGAATACATGTACCAGCTATAACTTGCACCGCGCGGGCAGCCACGTGGCTCGTGGTTTGGTAAATCGGGGCGTGTACGTGGGTAATCAGTTTGTTGAGTTTCCCAAGTAACCAGACCATTTTTAACATAAATCTTCCAAGAGCAAGAACCCGTACAGTTCACTCCGTGAGTTGAACGAACTACCTTGTCAAACTGCCAACGGTTGCGATAAATATTCTCCCAATCGCGATTTTCATCACGCACTTCACCGTGACCATCAGCATAGTCGCCCGTTTTTTTCTTAAAAAATCTAAATTGTTCAAGTAGATGACTCATAAATCTCCCCCTATGGGTAGTGTTGGCTAAAGTCTATTTAAAAACACCAAATAGACCTTAATTGGCTAATTTAATCCTTACTATAGAAAATTATAAAAAAAATCGCCATTAACTTGACGGTTAGGTGAATAATACTTAAGGGGTAGTGAATTAAATAAATATATCGATAATTTACTTACAATTTTTTATTTAAAATAAAAATCTACTGCCAATTCATCTTTTTTATCAAAATTATCAAACCAAGTAATCAATTTAATAGTCAAAACATAAAACCCTTAACCTAAAAGTTAAGGGTTTTGATGGTTATTTAAAAAAACTAGCAAGGATATTCAGCGTTTTTACGGCTATAATACCACCACGTTAAAACAATACAGATTGCGTAAAAGACAATTAATGTGATAAATGTACCATTGACGCCCAGACCTGAACCAAACATTTTTGGAATAAAAAATCCGCCATAAGCTGCAAAACCGCCAGAAAAACCAACAACTGCAGCAGATTCTTTACGAGCCTCATTAATTAAATCAGGAGTTTGTTTACGCTCGTGCATGGTGCGAAAAATTACAGGAATCATACGGAAAGTTGAGCCATTACCAATACCTGTAGTAATAAATAAAACCATAAAACAAGCAAAATATCCTGTAAAGTTTCCTTCTTTTAGAAAATACATCACTGCAAGTACTGCAAAAGTCATGATGATGTAATTCCAAAATGTTACTTTTGCACCACTGATTTTATCTGATAACCAGCCACCCACTGGACGGAATAACGCACCTACCAAAGGTCCTAAAAAAGCAACTTTTAACGGGTCAACATCAGGGAAAGATTGTTTGATAACCATTGGGAATGCGGCACTAAATCCAATAAACGAACCAAACGTTGCCAAATATAAAATACACATAATCCAATTATGTTGACGTCTAAAAATAATGGCTTGGTCTTTAAAAGAGGCTTTTGCACCTGCCAAATCATTCATGCCAAACCACGCCAATACCGTCATAATAGCAATTGGAATCACCCAAACAAAACCTGCGTTTTGTAGATATATGGTTTTGCCAGTACTGGTTGCTTGAGCATCGCCGCCAAAGGCGCCAAACAATGAAAAACCAATAACAAAAGGCACAACAAACTGCATGGTAGAAACGCCTAAGTTACCGAGTCCCGCATTTAATCCAAGCGCCATACCTTGTTTTGATTTTGGATAAAAAAACGAAATGTTTGACATTGACGATGAAAAGTTTGCGCCCCCAAATCCACAGAGCAAAGCAATGGTAGCAAATACGCCAAAAGGTGTTTCGGGGTTTTGGAGTGCAAAGCCCAACCAAATTGTTGGAATTAATAACGATGCGGTTGAAATGGTTGTCCAACGTCTACCGCCAAAAATTGGCACCATGAACGAATAAAAAATTCGCATGGTCGCTCCTGATAATGCAGGCAGAGCCAAAAGCCATGATAATTGCGATTTATCAAATTTAAAGCCAATTTCGGGCATTCTTACAACAATGACCGACCAAATTACCCAAACTGAAAACGCTAAAAGCAACGCGGGAATAGAAATAAACAAGTTTCTTGTAGCAACTTGTTTTCCACCATTTTCCCAAAACTGCTCATCTTCAGGTCGCCAATCATGAATGACTGTTCCACCTTTTAATTCATTTTTCATAAACCCTCCAAATAATTTATTGAATTATTTGAACTTAATTTAACCAAATAATTTAATTACTATATTATTTCTAACTGTAATTAAATTTATTTTAGGTGTTTTTAATGATTTATTCGCCTATCCTAATGACTAATTCAATAAAATATAAATGCTACTTTAGTAGTATAAATAAACTTTATTTAAATCAATAATTCAGCGATAAAATAAAAGTGCCAATTAAATTGACACTTTTACAAAGATTAAGATTATTTGTTTTTAGATTTTAGCATGGCCTGATGCCCTTGCTCCATTTTTGGTTTTACTTCAGAGATATAAATCCAAATCAAAGAAACCCAAACCACTCCAAACATAATCATAAACGCTGATGAACGAACACCTGTAATGTCTACCGCCACTCCAAACATGATTGGCAAAATAAACCCACCAAGTCCGCCAGCTAGACCAACTACACCAGACACCGCACCCATATTGTGTTTGTATTCATCAGATAAGTATTTAAATACAGATGCTTTACCTACCGCAAAAGTAATCCCCAAAAGGAAGATTAATACAGTAAAGATGGTGGAATTTAGACCTAAATGGAAGGATTTTTCACCACCAATGGTTTGCACCACAAGACTGGTTTGAGGATAAGATAAGATAAACAGTAGTAAAAATGATGACCAAAGCACCCACCAAGTTACCGTATGAGCTGAATATTTATCAGAAAGCCAACCACCAAGCGCTCGTAGCACCCCACCTGGTAATGAGAAACACGCTGCTAAAAATGCTGCTGATTGTAAAGTAAACCCATATTCACCAACATAATACTTGGTCATCCATAGGGCTAGCGCCACATAACCACCAAAAACAATGGAGTAGTATTGTGAATACCGCCAAACATTAGGGTCTTTTAATACTGCAAGCTGACTGGCAATGCTACTTGTGCCGGCTGTTCTATGTTCTTTATTGTCATAACTAAAAAACCAAAAACCAATCGCTGTAATTAGCATGATAATTGCGTAAACTTTGGGTAAAAAACGCCAACCTTCAGCGGCATAAGCTGCCATGCCAGCGCCAGCTGTAATGATAGATGGGCCAATAATTTTAGTTAGGGCAGAACCTGCATTCCCTGCGCCAAAAACACCCATTGCAAAGCCTTGTCTTTCTGGCTTAAACCATTTGGCAACATAAGCAATTCCCACTGAAAACGAACCGCCCGCTAAGCCAACAAATAAGCCTAATACTAAAAACTGCCAATATTCACTGGCGTAGCTCATCAAATAAATTGGAACAACGGTTATCATCATTAAGGCAAAAAATACAATTCGCCCACCAAACTTATCAGTCATCATACCCAACGGCAAACGCACCAAAGAGCCCGTTAATACAGGCGTTGCTGCTAAAAGCCCAAATTGGGTTTCACTTAGATTGAGTGTTTTTTGAACAGGAATGCCCAGAACTGCAAACATCATCCAAACCATAAAACACACAGTAAAGGCGACGGTTGATGAAGCAAGCACCAGATTTTGCTTCATGGTTTCACTTGCCATAAATACTCCTAATCTGTTGATTTTGTTAAAATTTATTTGTTTTGTATGAATTCTTATACAAACTAAAGTTTGTAAATTTTGAGTGAAATCAATTAAAATCATACAATTTTTAGCTATCATAGACAACCTAAAAAATATATATATTGATTTAAATCAATTTTTTAATAAGTAGAACGCGCTATCAAACCCATTTATACAACTTTAGTAGTATCGTTTATTTTGTTAAACTTTGTAAAAATAGCTAATGTTTTCATAAGGTTAATCAATTTTTCAGACTGTTTATAATTTGTAATTTGATGATAATTTGCACAATTAACCTTTTATAATTTTTTGGGAGTATATCCATGTCACCTAACCATAATTTCTTCATTGGACAGTGGTTTACCCCATTTAAAATTGGGCATTCTCTGCCAGCTCGGGCATGGGCAGTTATTATTTTAATCTCACTTGTGGTACTTTCTTCATCGATTGCCAGCATCCACCTATCAAAAGTTTCTGAGGCTGATGCTAAAGCTATTAATCAGGCAGGCTCTATTCGTATGGCAACATACCGAATCAATCATCAGTTAAGCCAATTTCAATTGCATCAAACCAATGGTAATGACAAAAATAGTGAATTTGTTGAACCATTAATTGATGATATGCAAAAAAGATTTATGGAATTAAAGTTTTATCAAAATAAAATAAACAATTCTGATGAAAAAATTGATAAAATTTTGTTAATACTAGAAACCCAATGGAATGGTCAATTATTACCCTTATTAAAAGACAAAAATTCTGATAAATTTTATCAGCATTCTTTGGAATTTTTACACGAAGTAAATGAGCTAGTAACCGCCATTCAAAATCGTAATGAAATGCGTCAAATTCGCCAGCAACGCATTAGTTTTATTTCTTTATTTTTTATTGTGGTGATTATGATTTTTGGAATGCGAGAGCTTCATTATAATACGCTTATCCCATTAAAACGATTAACCATAGCTGCAAGAAACTTTAAAGAGGGAAAGCGTTTTGATATTCAAAACATTCAAAATAATACGCAAGGGTATCAAGAATTAAATGAGTTGTCTGAAGCTTTTTTTCAGATGTTAAATGTAATTAATAATCATCAAAATCATTTAGAAAATGAAGTTAAGCAAAAAACTCACCATTTAACCCAATCCAATCAAGCATTATATGCGTTGTATGATTTTGCTCAAAAAATTGCTACTGAGCATTTAAATACTCAAGAATTGCATAAATTAATTAAAGATTTTGTAAAACTATTACCTAATAGCGAAATATCCTTATGCATTCATGGCGAAAATTATGAAAGTAATACTATTATTTCCTTATCGGATAGAAGCCATTACGAATTTTGCATGGCGGATGATTGCGAAAGCTGTAATCTAAAATCTAATATTAAAACTCGTGTTATTCCCATTCAAAGCCAAAATAGTAAATGGGGTGAATTATTAATTAAAGAAGCAGATGTTTCAACAGAAAATACAGAATATTCAACAAATAATAATAGCAATAATAATTCTGCAAACATTCCATTAATTAATATTGATAATGACCATTCTTTATCAAAAGATGACTTATTAATTACATTGGCTAATTTAATTGCTTTGGCATTTGCATCAGAGCAAAGACAAAAACAACGTCAAGAACTTATTTTAAGTGAAGAAAGAAATACCTTTGCAAGAGAATTGCATGATTCTATTGCTCAATCTTTATCTTATTTAAAAATACAAGCCAGTATGTTAAAAACATTAAATGAAAATGAAAAAGTTTTTTTATCAACTTATTTTGATAAAGACAATTTAGATAAAAATTCATTAACATTGGATTTGCAAGCAAAAACAGAATTTTATCAAATTCATGCCAAACAAGATAAAGTATTAGAAGATTTAAAAGAGGGTTTAAATCATGCTTACAGTCAATTACGAGAATTATTAAATACTTTTCGTATTAAAATTAATGGCGGTGATTTTCATGAATTGATGCAACAAGCAATTACTGAATTTAGTCAAAAAGGTCATTTTACCAGCAATTTTGATAATCAAGTTTTAACATTGAATTTAAGCGCTGCCGAACAAGTGGATTTATTGCAAATTACTCGTGAAGCTTTATCTAATGTATACAAACACGCTAAAGCAAGCCACGCCAATGTTGTGCTATACCAAGATGCCATCAGCTATGATGTAGTGCTACTTATTCAAGATAATGGCGTTGGTATCAGCCAAAGTGATAAGAATAAGTATGGACATTATGGATTAAGTACAATGGCAGAACGTGCGGCAAGTCTTGGTGGAAGTATTGATACGCGAAGCGTAAAACCTCATGGTACAGAGGTTATGGTGAGATTTTTGCCACAGTTTTTTTTGAAACACACCAAAGCAGTTCGTCCCCTTCCAACATTAAATGATTGGAGTCGTGAAGAAATTGAAAGCATCACCAAACAGCTTGACAACGAACTTACCAAAACTTTTGGCAAAACATCAGCTTAATCCGTTAACACATTATTTTTATCAATGAAGGTTATCTGATTATTTGTCTATTTTACAACCATTTTATTGGGTAATGGTTAAAAAATCACTTATAATAAACAAAGCGTCTATTCATTGTTAAGATTAAATTATTTTTAGGGCATACATACCATGAGTCAAAAAATTTTTACCAATCAAAATCCCGCTCGTCTTTTGCTGGTGGATGATCATCCCATGTTAAGACGCGGGCTTGCTGATTTATTGGGTTTTGAAATTGATTTATTTGTTGCAGGACAAGCCAGTAACGGTCGAGAAGCTTTAGATTTTTTGGCAAATAACGATGTGGATTTGATTATTTTAGATCATAATATGCCAATTATGAACGGTGTGGAAACACTAAAAAGAATTCGTGAATCGGGAATTGTTGGCAAAGTACTGTTATTTACGGTATCGGATAATTTAAAAGACGTGCAAGACGCTTTAGAATTAGGTGTTGATGGCTATCTGCTAAAAGATATGGAACCTGAAGAAATCATTGCCAACATTCGACGAATCTTGTGTGGCGAATTGGTCATTAGTCCGTCTCTTGCCCCTGTGCTTGCCCAAGCCATGAGAAAGCCTGCAAATGCTGAAAGCATGTTAGACTTAACAGACAGAGAACTTCAAGTGTTACATATGATTGCTGAAGGTTTAAGTAATAAAATGATTGGTAATAAGCTCGGCATTGCCGAATCAACCGTTAAAGTCCATGTAAAACACATTTTAGGTAAAATTGGCTTAAGAACCCGAGTAGAGGCGGCAGTTTGGGCAGTTAATCATTTAAAAAAATAGCAAAAGCCTTGTTATCCAAGCTGCATCGCAATCATTGGCTAACGATATCTAAAAGCCCTTGCACATCACAAATCATATAATGATGCTTGTCTTGTTTAACAATCAATCCAAGCTCAATAAAGTCTTTTAGAGTGCGAGATAAGGTTTCAGGTCGCAATCCAATTTGGCTGGCTAGTTGTTTTTGGCTGCATTGAAAACAAAATGGTACACCGTGATTATAATGAGTTAAAAGATAATATCCAAGTTTGGATTTTGCTTGCACAAATGCCAATAAATCACTACTGATTAAATGATGATACAGACGTTTGCTGATACATTCACAAAACCAAGTAATCAACCCACCCAGCTCAAATTGTTCAATGCTCTTAAAATAAGCCTGTACTGATAAACTGGCAACAATGGATTTTTCTTTGGCGGTTGCAGTCAGCTGATGAATCCCACCCTGCTTGATTAATAGCGCCGAATGTTTACTGGCAATGTCTGGTTTTTTATCAGATTTTATAATAGGCGGTATGTTTTTTGGTGCAAAATGTTGCCAATCCCACAGTACACTTTCATTGATTAATGATAAAGTTTGATAATTGGCGATTAAACACTCCTGACCACTTGGTAGCTGACGATGGCAAACCGCTTCGCCTGCCAATAAAAAGTATAAATTGGCAACAACATCATGCTGTAAAAAAATAATTTCATCTTTGGCGTATTCATGTAGCACAACTTGTGATAACAAACGGTCTTTTGCTTCCTGCCCATGTTTTGATTTTGGAAGCAAAGCAAACAAAGGATGATTTTCTAAAGCGGTTAGGTAGTACTTACGATTGCGTTCATTCATTTTATTAGCCATCAAATGAATATAAATGAGATAATGATAACCAGTACCAAACGTTATCCATATTCTCCTAAAGCACAAACAGTAAAAAACCGACTACCCAAAAAGGAGTATTCGGTTTTTTTATAAATTGATATAGATTGACTATTTTTAGTAATCGCGTCTAACGTAGATAACCCCACCAGTTCTAGCGTTGATTTTCACATCGTATCTTCCACTGGGCGAATTTAGTTCAACATCGTAAACTGGACCACGACCATCATCATTGCTATCAAAATCGATACTACGTACTGAACTGCCTTTGATACGAGAACGAGCAATTTGTGCAGCCTTTTGACGAGAAATATAAGTTGTATGAGTTTTTGCTCTATGTTTGGTTTGATAGCTTTGTGTACGTCTTGGGCGATAATCATCGTCATCCCAATCATCCCAATCGTCGTCCGCTAACGCACTTGGTGCATAAACGATGGCTGATGATAAAGCAAAAATAGCAAAGATTTTCTTCAAATTGATGGTCATTACAGACTCCTCTAGTTGAACTAATTTAGGTCTATTATAACATCTAAAAATTAGCCAAAACTTAGCAAATCAAATCAAGATGAATTTCTATTCAAATCATAAATTGTCTTGGTTAATCTCTGAATTTCCAATCTATCATGGCTCACATACAGCATTGGAATGGATAAATTCTGTACAATATGTTCAAAAAAAGGTAAGATTTCGCTTTTTAATTCGCTGTCTAATGCTGACAAAGGCTCATCCATCAACAACAAATTAGGTGAGTACAGAATTGCCCGACCCAAAGCCACTCTTTGCTTTTCACCACCAGATAATTTAATGGGTAGGCGATTAAGTAGTGGTTTTAATTTTAGTAAGGCAACAATTTCATCAAAATTAAAGGTTTGTTCGCTGGGTTTTAAGCGGTCATAACCAAAACGTAAGTTTTGGTCAACCGTTTTATGGGGAAACAACTGAGCGTCTTGAAACACCAATCCAATACGGCGTTTTTGAGTGGATAAATTGATGTTTTGATGACTATCAAACCACGTTTGACCATTGATGCGGATGTGTCCAATTTTTGGACGGTGAATACCTGCAATGGCGTGTAAAATACTAGTTTTACCAAGCCCAGATGCACCAAAAATTCCAATGGTTGATTCTTGATATTGTAAAAAAACTTCTAGTTTTTTTTTGCCTAAAGATAGTGTAAATTGACAATCAAACATATTTGACATTCTCTTTAGATAAATTTTTGTTTTTGTTTACGAGTATACCATTGAGCAAACCAAAGCGCTGAAAACGCTACGCCTAAAGACAAAAATAATAGCTTGTAAAGTTGCTCTTCCCCATCCACTTGTTGAAGCAAACTATACATTGCTAAAGGCAGTGTATTGGTCTCACCTGCAACATTACCTACAAAGGTGATTGTGGCTCCAAATTCCCCTAAACTTCGACAAAAACTTAAAATTGTCCCCACCAAGATACCCGACCACGCTAGCGGTAAAGTAATGCCAAAAAAAGTTTGCAAATTTGATGCGCCTAAGGTTTTTGCAGCGATTTCAAGGCGTTTATCCACCATTTCAATTGCTACGCGCACTGATTGTACCATCAGTGGAAAGCCCATCACAGCAGAGGCTAAAACCGCTCCTTTCCAATTAAAAGCAAATTCTAGCCCAATTGCAGACAAATATTGACCAATCAAACCTTGATTGCCAAACAATACCAAAAGCATGTATCCTGGTATCACTGGCGGTAGAACCAGAGGTAAAAAAATCAGCGTTTCAAAAAATGACTTCCCCCAAAATTCTTTGCGTGCCAATACCCAACCTACCAAAATGGCAGGCGAGATATTGACCAACAAACAGCAAATTGCTACCTTGTAAGACAACTTGATAATATCAATTTCATCAGGGGTTAACGTAAAAAAATCCATTTTTCAGCCAATATCTTTAAGTTGATTACTGCAATACACTAAAGCCGTGTTTTTTATAAACCGCTTTTGCTTCATTGCTTTGCAGATACTCATAAAAACGTTTTGAATTAGCATCTGTATTTATCATTCCAATAGGATATACAATTGGATTATGTGTTGCTAAAGGAAATGTACCCACTACTTTAACATTTTTGGATGCAGCAGCATCAGTAGCATAAACAATACCAAGCTGACATTCGCCACGACTGACAAAATTCAGTGCAGCGCGCACATCTTCAGTTTCGACAAGACGCTTGGAAATGCTTGACCACCAGTTTAAGTTATTTAAGGCTTGTTTGGCGTATTTGCCGACAGGAACGCTGTTGGTATTACCTGTGCATAATTTTCCAGTAAAAGCAGCATCAATATTGAAATTTTTATCAAATTTAATGTTGGTTTTGATAGGATTTTTAACAGGAGTGATTAAAACCAAACGGTTGCTCAACAAATTTTTACGGTGAGTAGCGCTGACTTTGCCTTTATTTTCCAAATAATCCATCCAAGCCAAATCTGCCGAAATAAATACATCAGCGGAAGCGCCCTGCTCAATTTGACGAGCTAACGTTGATGATGCGGCATAAGAAGTTTTTACTTTTGCATTATGTTTTTTTTCATATTTTGCTTTTAGCTCATTGATAGCATCCGTCATACTAGCGGCAGCATAGATGGTTTCAGCGACTGCCGAGTAAGAAATGCTTGCTAGCACAAGCGCCAATGTGGTTTGATAAAAAATAGATTTAACAGACATAATCTTACCTTTACATTTAACAAATACACTAAAATACTTCAGTAAGGATTCTAACACTTTCTAATCATTTAAGTATACTTCTTTGGGGGTATTTTTATTAAATCCTAATAGGCATGACTTAACATAATGATTATGCTAATTTAAATCAACACATTGTTTTTATAGAAGTAATGACTATGATTAGCGATTTATTAAAAAATAATGCCAAATGGGCTGAAGAATTAAGTCATGATAATCCTGACTATTTCCCAAACCTAGCACGCCAACAATCGCCAAAATATCTTTGGATTGGGTGCTCAGATAGCCGAGTTCCCGCCAATGAAGTTGTTGGGCTAAAACCTGGAGAGCTGTTTGTTCATCGTAATGTTGCTAATATGGTCGTTGCAACGGATATGAATTTATTGTCCGTTTTGCAATACGCTGTTGATGTGTTAAAAATTGAGCATATTATTGTTTGTGGCCATTATGGCTGTGGTGGCATTCGGGCGGCATTGCAACATACTGAATATGGACTGATTGATAATTGGTTGCGTTCTTTAAAAGGGCTTCGCTATCAGTATCGGGATATGTTTGAAGGATTGAATTTTGAAGAACAAGTTAATCTACTTGCTGAAATGAATGTTCGGCGTCAAGTTACCAACATTTCACACACTACCATTGTTCAAAATGCTTGGTTTCGTGGTGAAAAAGTTGCCGTTCATGGCTGGATTTATGATTTAAAAGATGGCTTGATTCAAGATTTAGGTATAAGTATCAATCAAGCTAAGCAGCTAGAAGATACTTTTTTATATACACCCTAAATCTGAATCAATCATTTAAATAATTCAATCATTCAATTCCAGAAACATCCACTGGGGTATTGACAGATGCTTTTTTGGCATTATCTGCTCTTTTAGTTTTTAGATTTTCTAGATAAGCATCATCAATATTGCCAGCAACGTATTTACCATCAAATACCGAACAATCAAAACTGTCCACACGACTGTATTTGGTGTTATTAACCGCGTGGATTAAGTCATCCAAATCTTGAAAAATCAAGCGGTCAGCACCGATAATTTGACGAACTTCATCAACGGTACGACCTGATGAGATAAGTTCACTTTTAACAGGCATATCAATGCCGTAAACATTCGGATAAATAACAGGCGGTGCAACGGATGCAAAAAAGACATTTTTTGCCCCTGCATCTCTTGCCATTTGGATGATTTCATAACAAGTTGTTCCTCGAACAATCGAGTCGTCAACCAAAAGCACGTTACGATTTTTAAATTCTAATGGAATTGCATTTAATTTTTGACGAACTGATTTTTTACGCAATGATTGACCAGGCATAATGAAAGTGCGTCCAATATAGCGATTTTTATTAAAACCTTCGCGGTATTTCACATTTAAATGCAGTGCCAATTCAAGAGCTGAGTTTCTAGACGTATCAGGAATTGGAATAACCACATCAATCCCGTGATTCTCGCCCCATTCTTTTAAGATATGTTTGGCAAGTTTTTCACCCATACGCATGCGAGCTTTATGCACCGAAATATTATCAATGATAGAATCAGGGCGAGCAAAATATACGTATTCAAAAATACATGGAGTGTGTTTAGCAGCGGCAATGCATTGTTTGGTATAAAGCTGATAATTCAAATCAATAAAAATAGCTTCCCCAGGAGCAACGTCTCTAACCACCTCAAAACCCAAAGCAGTCAGTGCTACAGATTCTGAAGCAACCATATATTCCACGCCTTTTTCGGTTTTGCGTTGACCATATACCAAAGGACGAATACCGTTTGGGTCTCTAAATGCCAAAATACCATGTCCAGCAATCATCGCAACCACGGCATACGCCCCTTGGCAACGCTCATAAACGGCTTTTAGAGCATGAAAAATATCATCAGGAGTTAAATTGGGCTGGTCAAATTCTTGAAGTTCATGTGCAAAAATATTTAACAAAACTTCTGAATCTGAATCCGTATTTAAATGACGACGATCAATTTCGTAGAGTTCTTTTGCCAAAACTTCAGCATTAGTTAAATTGCCATTATGCGCTAAGGTGATTCCATAAGGTGAATTAACATAAAAAGGCTGAGCCTCTGCTATACTTGATGTGCCAGCTGTTGGATAACGCACATGACCAATTCCAAAATTACCCACCAAACGCATCATATGTTTATCCAAAAACACATCACGCACCATGCCATTATCTTTACGTAGATAAACTCGATTATCTTTTAAAGTGGCAATACCTGCTGCATCTTGCCCACGATGCTGAAGCATGGTCAAACCATCATAAAGCATCTGATTTACAGGTTCATAAGCACAAATACCAATTACACCACACATAGACCTACCCCAAATACAAGGAATGTTTTAAAGACTAAATTACAATATTACAATTTGGATTCATTGACAGCATCTATCAAGATTTCTTTAGCGACAGGAGTAAAAAATAAAAGTTTTTCAGCAATATAAGACTGCTGCCATAAATTAAATTTATTAAAAATAGGTGAAAAAATAGTTAAGAAAATCAATATTTTAAATAAATTTTTACTAGCACCTAAAATCGCTCCAAGACTTTTATCTACTATAGTTAATTTAAAAAAGGCTAAAATTTTTAATAAAAACCAAACAATGACATGCCCAACCATCAAGACAAACACGCTAATGGCACAAAACGCCAAAGCAAGCTGTCCAAGATGACTGTCAGCAATTCCACGAAACAAAGGAGCAAGCACAGAAGCAAATTTAAATCCTAAAAACCAAGCACAAATCCAAGCAATCAAAGATAAGATGGTTTTTACAGCACCCAAACAAAAACCACGCCATGCCCCAAAAAGAATAAATAGGATAACAATACTATCAAATAAATTCATCAATACTGTCTTTTATTATGAATTATTATTGACATTTTCTTTATCCAAAAAACTAGCAATCGATTGTATGCAGTTTTCAACCAAGGAAGGTCCACGATAAATCAAACCCGAATAAACTTGCACTGCGGTGGCACCTGCTTTGATTTTTTTAACCGCTAAATCCCCATTATCAATACCACCAACCCCAATAATATCAACTCTACCTTCTAGACGTTGAGCAAATTTGGATAAAATTACCGTGCTGTGATGACTAAGTGGTCTACCAGAAAGTCCACCCACTTCATCACCATATTTATCATCTTCTACACCAACTCTAGATAATGTAGTATTTGTGGCTATCAAACCATCGATATCAAAGTCAAGTAAGTTTTTAGCAATTTCATCAATTTGCTCATCTTCTAAATCTGGTGCAATTTTTAAAGCAAGTGGGACATAAAAACCATAATTATTTGCTAAACGCACATGACAATTTTTGATACCATCTAATAATCTGGCAAGTGCCGAACCACTCTGTAAGTCGCGTAAATTTTTAGTATTTGGGCTAGAGATATTGATTGTAATATAGCTGGCATAAGGATAAACACGTTCTAAACAATAAACGTAATCATCTAAAGCATTTTCCACAGGTGTTATGGCATTTTTGCCAATATTGATTCCTAAAACACCTTTATATTTTGCTCTTTTAACATTTTCAATTAGTTTATCAACGCCATCGTTGTTAAAACCCATGCGGTTGATGATTGCCCCGGCTTCAGGGAGACGAAATAAACGCGGTTTTTCGTTACCTAGTTGGGGTTTAGGGGTTACTGTACCAATCTCCAAAAACCCAAAGCCAAGTTCAGATAATGCATCAATATATTCACCATTTTTATCCAAGCCAGCGGCTAAACCAACGGGATTAGAAAGATAAATACCCATACAATTGGTAATCATTTCTTGTCTAGGATATACAAAACCGAGCAAATGGGCATTATGAACCTTTTTTAAAATTTCCAAGGTCAACTCATGAGCTTCTTCAGGGTCTTTTTTAAATAAAAACGGACGAATAAGGTTGTAAGACATGAAAAATTTCCGCGTCGTTAAATTTAAATCAAAATTATATCATAAATTAGTATCAAAACCTAAATAGACAATTTGATTTTATCGGTCATTGAAAATAATGACTCTAAGGCTGAACTGGCATAAAACCCGTTATTTTGGTTGCTAGACCATTAGCAAAAACGGATGTTTTTAACACTTGGCATTCAGCCAATTCAAAATTTTCTGGATGAAGTTCTGTTAATATACCAACCAACTTTGCGATAATGGGCATATGACACACAATGACAATACAACGTTCTGGTAAATTTTCATGGTCAAAAATTTGTCCAAACTCATGTTCTATTAGATTGGCAATATCCAAAACAGCTGTTTTAGGGTCATCATCAGGTGTGATGCTGTCTAAAAAGGTAAGTTTTGTATTATGGTGCTGAGTTGTTAAATTTCTTTGTAAAATTTCGGCAGTTTGTTTAGCTCTAATATATGGACTGCTGATAATTAAATCGGGTGCAAAATTAGCTAGAACATAATCGGCGGTTTGTTTGGCTTGTTTTTGTCCAAAATCAGTTAAAGCACGACCAGCATCATCAGCACAGTAAGGAGCGGCTTGTCCATGTCGGATAAATAATAATTGCATGATAATTTCTCAAATAGTAGCTTAATCAAAAGATTGGTTATTCTAATTATTGTTCTTTATATCAATGGTCTTTTGGGTTTTGGCATCTTGACTAGCTTTTAAGACTTCTGAAAATGCTTTAGAAAGTTGCTCATTGCTAGCATCATGTGGCATCACAAATTCTACGTCACTGCGAAATCCCGTTTCCATGAGATTGATTGCAACACCAAGTGGCGCTTTATTTTCATACAAAACCATATATAAAGCATGAGTAATTGGCATATAAATCCCAAGTTTGCTTGCCTGTTCGTGTACTTGTTTAATGGTATTAACTCCTTCAGCAGTTTGCCCAAGTTTGGCAATAGCATCTTCTAAAGGCATACCTTTGCCCAACATGTTGCCAATTTGATAATTACGGCTAAGAACCGAGTTACACGTTGCGTATAAATCACCTACGCCAGACAATCCTAAAAAAGTCAAAGGGTTGGCTCCAACCGCCACACCAAAACGGCTCATTTCTGCCAAGGCTCGTGTTAAAAGCATGGCTTTGGTATTTTCGCCAACTTGATAAGCGTTTGCCATGCCCATCGCAACCGCATAAATGTTTTTCAGGGCGCCGCCAAGCTCAACACCTTTAACGTCATCGGACGCAAATACACGAAAAAACGCACTATGTAGCGCGTTTTGCACACACAAACGCAAAGATTCTGATTCGCTAGCAATAACAGTTGCTGTTGGCATATTATCCATAATTTCAGCAGCTAAATTTGGACCACTTAAAACCCCAAAATTCACTTGAGGCAGCTCTTCTTGAATAATTTCACTCATTAAACAAAATGATTCTTTTTCAATGCCTTTGGTTAAGGAGATAACCGCTTGATGAGTAATGTAAGGAGCAATGGATTTTAAAGTTTCACGTACTGCAGAACTTGGAACAACCACAAAAATTAAATCTTGACCTTTTACTGAATTTGCTAAATCATGACTGAATTTTATTCTTTCATCAAGTTTATGGTTTGGCAAATATTTTTTATTAATATGAGTTTTTTGCATCGCTTTGGCTGTACGTTTGTCCCGAACCCATTGTGTTACTTGACAACCGTTTTTTGTTGCAATATTTGCCATGGCTGTACCAAAACTGCCACCACCCAAAATTGCAATGCGTAAAGGCAAAGGGATATTTTTGGAAGTTGCATTGATTTTTGTATTATCAACATCAGTCTTTTTTATTTTTTTTGCTCTGACAAGTTGGGCAATATTTGCCAAAATACCTTTGTTACCGTCTTTATCTTCCAAATTATTTTCAAAAGTTTCTAACTGCTCTTCTAGTATATGTTTTGCCTCATCAATTTTATTACTAGCGGCATCCACCATTTTTTGAACTTTAAGACTTTTTGGCAATTTCATAACTCAACCTTTATTCGTTCATTTGTTAATACAAACTCAATATTTAATAGCTTATTGAATGGTACTTATAATTTGATTTATATATTCTTGGTTAATTTTTTCTCTATTTGGTAAGACAATATCACTAGAACCAATATAAATAAATCCACAAATGATATTATTATCTGATACCTTAAAAAATTCTTTCACTAGTTTTTCATTAGCTAAATCACCAGTTCGCCAAATGCTCTTATAACCCATTGATTCTAAGGTCAGTAGTATATTTTGAATTGCTGCGCCAACGCTTAACAACTGTTCAAATTCTGGAACTTTATCATGTTGTTTAAAATTTGTCGCAACTGTAATAATCATTGGCGCGCGTTTTGGCATATTTGATAATTTTTTTTCTGCAATTTCATCAAGTGTCTTGTTTTCTTTTACAGCTTTTTCTTTGCCCGCTTTTAATAAAACATCCCCAAATTTATCTAAATTATCTTCAGTTAAAATAGATATTTGATAAGGAACAAGTTTTTTATGGTCTGGAGCAGTTAAAGCGGTTTCTAAAATAATTGATAATTCTTCTTTATTTGGCATTGGTTTGTTTAAATTTCCAATACTTCTTCTTGATTGTATTAGACGAACAATATAATTCATGACTTATCTCGCTTTTAAAGTTTATTTTTATTTTAACCAAGTTCAATTAATAATATTTTTAATTCAGTCTAATTTGTGTTCCTGGGACAAATATTCTTCTGATTGCATTTCAAGAAGCCTGGAGCGAGTACGCTCTATTTCAAAGGCTAATTTTTCACCTTGATAAATGTCTAAAATGGATTGTTCTGCTCGCATCAGTAATTTTACTTTCCTATCATAAAATTCATCAACCAAATAAATAAAACGTCGAACAGGGTCCATAAGATTATCATTTAAATCAGGTGTATTATCAATTAAAACGGTATTAAAATTATTAGCAATCTCAATAAAATCCGCGGCTGATCTAGGCTGTAAACACAATTCTCGAAAATCAACAAGTAAAATAGTTTCTGTACGTTTTTTAATAACAACTTCACGTCCACCAACTGTCATTGGATCAGTAAAAACACTTTGATTGGCAGATAGTGCTTCAAAACGCTCATTGAGCCAATTATTAGTTTCTTGAGATAAAGGTGATATGTATAATTTTGCTTGTTTTAATAGCCTTAATCGATAATCAATACCAGCATCAATATTCATAACTACTGTATTTTTTTCTACTTGAGCAATAGCAGGTAAAAATCGATCTCTATGAATGCCATTTTTATACAGTCCTGATGGCTCGATATTGGATGTTGCAACCAATGTAATGCCTTTTTTAAATAGCATAGTAAATAAATCACCCAAAATCATTGCATCAGATACATTAGAAACAAAAAATTCATCAAAACAAATAACGATTGCTTCGTTGTAAATAATATCTGCAACTTTTTCTAAAGGATTACTCTGCCCACGCAGCGCGACCAATTCTTTTTGGACTCGCTGCATAAAGTGATGAAAATGCAGCCTCATTTTTCTTTCTATTGGTAGACTTTCATAAAACATATCCATCAACCAAGTTTTTCCACGACCCACCCCGCCCCACATATATAAACCTTTAGGTGGTGAATTTGTTTTTTGTTTAAACAAACTAGCAAAGAATCCTTGATTTTTTGAATTATTAAATTGAATAATTTGATGGTATAAATTATCTAAATATTTAATTGCATTTTCTTGAACTTCATCGTGTTTAAATTCACCACCAGAAAGTGCGGTTTGATATTTTTCTAATGGACTTTTTTCATTTATTTTCATAAGTTTTTACCTTTAAATGATAACTAAAGATTAATAAATTCAAGTTAGGAATTACTTTTATAAATATCTTCTAAAACATTTTTTAAGTCTTCTTGTTTTCCATTAAAAAAATGGGTTGCTCCTTCTATTTTAATTGGTTTTAAACTAAATAATTCAGAAAATTTTTCTATATTTTTTGGGTTAATAAATTCATCTTTATTTCCATAAATAACAAATGTACTTCCCTTATTAAATTTTAATCCTTCTGGGTTATTTTTTTCAATGGATGGAGCAACTAAAATTGTTTTTTCTAATTGAATGTTTTTATAATTATTTAGTTTATTTTCTAGTATCTCATTACTTAGTAAACAAGCAATAAACCCGCCAAATGAAAAACCAGAGATGTGTAAATATGCTGCATTTGTTTGATTGATAGCCCAATTTAATACACAAAGTGCATCGATAAACTCTCCTTGACCATACTCAATATTGCCACTTGATTTTCCAACACCACGATAATTAAAACGCACAACATTGATATTTTTATCACGGTAGAAACGATACAGGTTTGTAACTACCTTACTTAGCATATTTTCACCTACTTTGGGATTTGGATGGCAAATAATTGCAAGATGTTTACTATTTTTCCAAGTGTAGTCTACTTCTAAAACAGCATCTTTGGCAATGTGTTTTGCTGGAATCAATATTGTTGGTTTTTGGATTTTCATTAGTTTAATTTTGACTTTTTAAGATTGTATGAAGAAAAATTTGTTTATTATATCATTTTTATTTGGTTTGTTGATTTTTTGTTTAATGTTACTTTTTGTTAATAAAATTTAAATTAATTTGACAAATTTTTACAAATAAAAATTTTTCTTTATCTTACTTTTATTATAATTTCTAGTAGTTTTCTTTTCTTTTGGATAAAAAGGATTATGTTAAATAAATTTTTGGTTACAATGGGCATTGTTGCATCAATTTTTACTTTATCAGGCTGCCAAAATACACCTATATCGCCAGTAATTCCTAAAGCAGACAGTACTTTTGAGACTACAGGCTTAGGCTCAACTAAGGTTAAGGCGCAACATGCTGCTATGCAGAGCGCCCAGAAACAGTGTGGGCACAAAACGCCAGTTGTGATTAGTGACAAGACAACTTATAATGGCGTGGTTGATGAAAAACTTGGACGAGTGATTGACCAAGGGGCAGCGGTACTAGGTACAATTATTGGGGTTGGTAAACCAAGTTTAAGTCGCGACGATGATTATGAATTTTTTATTAAATTTAATTGTCAATAACTCCATAATCCCCTATTCTTTCAAATTCTTTTAACCCTGTATATCTTTTGGTTTCAGTGTTAATCGATTTTTCCAAAGCTGATTTAGTACTGTATATCTTCACTTGTTTTTTTGCACGAGTAATTGCAGTATAAATCAGCTCTTTAGATAGGACTCTTTGATTATCATCATTAAATGTAATGGCAACTGTATCAAATTCTGAGCCTTGTGATTTATGTATAGTAATGGCATAACTACTTTCAACAATATCATCATCAAACATATGTATTGGAAATATTTTTAAGGATTTTTCGTAAAAATATACGGCCAGTTGATTACTTTTTCTTCCATTTTGTAGGCAAATCCCAATATCGCCATTAAATAAACCCAAATCATATCTGTTTTTTAATACCATCACTGGTCTTCCATGATACCAAGAAAATCTGGAAAATTCTGGTGATAACTCTAAATAATCTCTATGAGCAATTTTAATATAGTGATTTATTGAGCGATCACCACAAATAAAAGAGTGGGAAGCAGTTAAAATACGATACTGATTTAGTGATTTATTTAGTAAAGTTAAATAATTTTTTTGTTGTTCTTCATCCATTTGAAAAAATATATTTTTTATTTGTTTGGTTAAATAAAAATAACTATTTTCTCCATCATAATAAGGTTCTAGCAAATCATCGTAAAAGCTTTTATCATTATCAGAATTTATATCCTTAAAAAACAAATCACTACTGGTGCTTATAATATTTTGAAAAAAATCAATATCAATAAATTCTTTTTGGTTAATCAAGTGAGCTAATTTTCCTATTCCAGAGTCATTATTAAATCTCTTACTTTGTATTAGATTTGTTTGATTGTTTTTTAAAATATCTAATTTACACAAATCAGATAATACGGAACCAGCATCAACAGCCGATAATTGATGAGTATCACCCAATAAAATAATTTTTGATTTTGGTTTAATTGCCATTAATAAATCTTTGGCAAGTTCAATGCCAAGCATAGATGCTTCATCAATAATAATGATTTCATAAGATAAAGGATTATTTTTATGGTAGTAAGGCATACCATTATTGCCAATACCAAGTAATCTATGAATTGTCATTGGTTCTGGCAAGGAGATATCATTTTCTTTAATTGCATTCTGCAAAGATTCTTTCATTCTCTGACCAGCTTTTCCTGTCGGCGCAACAAGTGCCAAATGAATATTTGGATTTTTATCATAAATCATTCTAACCATTTGAGCAATTGTAAATGTTTTACCCGTTCCAGGCCCACCAGTAATAATAGAAATTGAATGATTACAAATATTTTCGATAGCCTCTATCTGTTCTTTATTTAATTCTTCAGTTAAACTTCTTTCTATATCATTGAATGTACTTTCTAATTGACATAAATTTTTTATTTCATTAAATAATAGTTTTTCTGCATGGTAGATACGATTTAACCATATAATAGCTTTATCCTCTTTTTCTTTGTAATTAACAATGATTACCCGATCATTTTTTTGACAATTTACCGAAAAAAAACAATTATTTTTTAATCTATCAATAAAATTTTTTAATGAATCTTTTAAAATATAAAAACTTAAATAATAAAATCTTAATAAAGATAAATAAATAATATAATATTCATCTATTATATTTTTTATTTCAGTACTATTTTTTTTATCACTATCCTTGTTTATCTTATTATAAAGACTATTCTTAAAACTAAATTCCAAGTCTTTCATAATAATATTTATTTTTTCTTGATTTTTTCTTGATTTGTAAAGTTCATCTGAAAATTCTAATATGCTTGAATAAGATATGATATTATCAAGATAAGATAATGTAATATTTATCATTTCTTCTAGCCAATTAGAATTTGAAATTAATAATACAGTATGACCTTCGTTTAAATATCTAGTTAATAAAAAATAAAACAAATGAAAAATATTATTATCAATTTCATGAATATAATTATTTTCAAATATTAGATTACTATGAATATTAATATTATTATTAATACGTTTTACAATATATTGACTAATTGATAATTCTTCTATATTCATTATAAATCCTATTTTTTACTAATAAATAAGCCATCTAATTGATAAATTAAATCTATTGGAATATCCCAATTAATACGACCAGAATCATGAAACTCTTTATCTACCCCACGTAAAAATACAAACTCTATTGCTCCTAAATATCTTTTTTCATTACCTTGGTAATCTTTTATTCTTAATTTTAATAATTTATGTAGTGCTAACTGATAAATACAAGCCTGAAGCCAGTATCCTTGAGTATCCATAATATATGCTAAATTTTTATAATGATAATCAGATAAATATTCACTTACAAAATTTGATTTATAGTCAACAATATAAAACTTACCTTGATGCTCATAAACTAAATCAATTTCCCCTTTTAAATATTTATAAATAAAATCACTATTTTCATCATTAATAAAAATATTCTTTCCACTATTATTTAGAATACAATTTAATTTTTGAATACTAAAATTATCATTTATTCCCAATAAAAAACTCATTTCTTTAATACATTTTTTTTCATCCACATCATAAATACTGATATCAGATGATTTCATAGGGGTGTGATAGATTTGAATTAGCCACTCAATTAATTTCTGGTGATTTTCCTGATAATCTTTATCGTATTCTTTAGCAATGTTTTGCTTTTTGATATATTGACTGATTTTATTACTAATATCATCCTTATTATGAATATTTATCTCTTGTAGTAATTTATGTAAAAAAGTGCCTACATATTTTCCTTTTTCAAAATTTAATCGGATATCATTTGGTTTATATACTATATTTGTATTTTCTATATTTTTATTTTTTTTAATATATTCAATTACCTCATTTTCGTCATCACTGCTTTTTAATTGATTAATTAATGCCGATGCACTGGTATTGACTGTACCAGAAAAAATATCTTTTGTAAAAATATTTTTCCAATGATGATATGTAATTTTTTCTTGATTTGTTTTTTTATCCTGATAAATTTCTGAAATAAAATCTTGACATTTATTTAAATAAATCTGACCAATTTGGCTAGTAAGACGACTTGGAATATTTAATTGTTCTTGCTGATTAAATTCAAGCCAAGAATATAAAGGACAGCCATCCATTTTATTTTTTTTGATATTTTGATTAGCGATAATGAAAGTTTGCTCTGAAGCACGAGTTAGTGCAACGTAACTTAGTCTTCGTAATTCATCAATATCTTCATGACGATTTTTTTCTATATATCTTTCATTTGCAGAAATACATCTTTGTATTGTATAATCCTCTTTATGAATATAAGTATAAAACAATTGCTTATTGTTAATAATAGAATCATCTAAACCAAATATATAAACGATTGGAAATTCCAAACCTTTAGAACGGTGAATAGTCATTAAATTTATACCAACTTCGCTTGGTAGTGGCAATTGTTTATAAGCCTCTTCTTCATTTTTTGATTTTAGCATTTTTTCAAACCAAGACATAAAATGCAATTCATGAACATTTCTAAGTGCTTGTTTATTACTCATTAATTCTATCAACTGCCATAAATCTGCAATATATCTTTCATTATATTTTGCAATTTGTTTCCATAACGTATTTTCTTGGTTATTTAAATTACCTGAAAGTGGATTATTTAACAAGCAATAGTTTAATAAACTTGCAATACCAAATCTATTGAAATTATATTTTGCTTTTTTTAAGTAGGTAACAAATTTATTATAATAAAAATCATTACTAAGGATAGTATTATTTGCTTCATTCAAATCTAAATTAAAAAATGATGAAGTTAGTAGTAATGATATTTTATTTTTATCACTATTATCCATAACTGCTAATAATAATTTATGTAAATCTTTTGCAGCTTGAGTTGAAAAAATATTAATTGATTTTGGAAGTACTGAATGAATATTCCATTCCTGCAAATGATGCTTAATTTTTATTAAATTATCATGGTTTCTTGAAAGTATGGCAATATCATTTGGAACTATTCTTCTTTTTATTCCATCAATCTCAATAAATCCATCCATATTTAATATACTATTAATATGTTTTGCGACCAATGAAAATACATTAACATCATCATTATCATAAAATAAAATATTAATTGTTTTATCTGTCAAATAATCAGGAATGGTTTTATTTGTTAAATGATTCTGCCATGATAAAATCTTAAGGTCTTTTTTAGCAAAAATTTCCTGATAAAAAATATCATCACCCAATCTTGCATGATTTTCATTATTTGTTTTTTGATTGTCATAAAACCAATTATTTAACGCCTTAATCATTTCTGAGTTGGAGCGATGATTGACATTTAACGTTAATGATGAATCCAAAATAGGTAAATGATTTAGCTGGTTGGGATTTTTACCATAATATTTTGCCTGATTATAGTTGGCAACGTCTCCACCACGAAAACGATAAATAGCCTGTTTAGGGTCACCAACCAGCAGTAAAAATCCTGGTTTTGTTCTTTTTTTCTCTTTATCTCGTTGCTCTTTTAAATCTTGAAGGTAGATTAATTTAATTAGATTAAATTGTAAATCACTAATATCCTGAGATTCATCAATTAATGCAACTGGATATAAAAAATGAATATATCTTGTGAGTTCTTTATTATCTTCTAGTGCTTCATTTAATCGAACCATTTGAAATGTAAAAGTACTTTGATTTTTTTTCTCTAAATAATTTTTCATTTCTACTTTTACAGTTTTAGCAATTTCACTATATAAATATATTTTGTATTTATCTTGGACAGATTTAATATCGTTTAATAATTTATTTAGTTTTTTTAGATATAAAATTGGTAATTTATGAAATTCATCTCTTGATTTTTCATATCCTTTTTTAAATAATTTATCACTATCTATTTCGTCAAATTTTTCTATTAGATTTTTTTCTTCTTTTGTTATAAATTTAATAAAGCCAATCTTGTAATCATAAATCTTTTGAATAATACTTTCTAATAAATAAAAATTATTTGAAATTATACCTTTTTTAAATCCGCACGTTTCCGTACAATAATTATTATCGTAATAAGGGTTAAAAACAGATAAATCTTGATTTAAAAAATCTTGAATAAAATCATTAATCCATTTAAAATAAAAATCATTAACTTTTTCTACTTTGTCAATATTAGCGGTATAAAAATCTAAAGATAATTTAATCAATTTGACAATGGATGATGTATCACTAAATATTGATTTATCTATTATTTGATAGATTTCTGGCGACTCTTGACTTAATGTATATCTAGATTTTCTAAGCTCATCATGAATTAAAGAATGAATAATATCACTATAATCATCAATAATTTTAGTTTCTATGTTATAACTAATTTCAGAAGAAAACTCTTTTAGCCATTTCTGAGCAAGACTATCTATTGTTCCAATAAATAACTTATCCAAGGTAGATAATAACAATGAAATACGTCTAATGGTTAATTCTAGTATATGATTTTGACTGTCTGTTAATAAAAATTTAATTAAATGTAAATTAATTGCATCGTCATATTCTTCAATTTCTTCCTTAGAAGCAATGTCTTTAATTTCATTTAAAACATCATCAATTGAAATATTTTCATCAACCCCTAAAGAAAACCAATTTGGATATTTTTCTTTTTTTGATTGCATCCAAATAAGGTACTGATAAAAATTATTTAGCCTTTTTTGCAATCTTTCTTGCATTTCAGCAGCAGCCAGCCGTGTAAACGTTGTAGCAATAATTTTCTCTGGAGGATATTTTTTTTCAACCAGCAGTCTTAATAAAATACCCGTCAATGTCCATGTTTTCCCAGTTCCTGCTGATGCTTCTATTAAATAACCATTTTCCAAGTTACATGAAATAGCTGGTGAAATGGTATTTTGTGAATTATTTAGTCTGATATCAAGTTCTTTGTTCATAATTTATTTTATTGAATTGCAATTTATTTAATTGGTTGTAAATTTTTTACCATTAGTTCAAAAAGCGGTTTTAATAATTGAATATGGCGGGTAATTATTGATAAATGATTTTGATGATTAGATAACATAATTTTCCACGTTTCATGCATACTGCATTGTTCATCAATAATATTTTGATAATCCTTTGCCAACCACTTATCAAAATTTTTTTTATCATCAATAAATTTTGATTTGTCATCACTTAAACAATAATTAACACTTTCACGAATTGTAAAAATTAGTGGGATTTGTTTTAAAATTTTGTCTATAACCATCATATTAAATAAATAGGCTTGTGCTATTTTATAATGAATGGGCACGATTTTAAATATTTGAACATTTTTATAATCTGTAATATCTTGATTCTGTTTATTAAAATGCCAAATACTTACACCTTGATTGTTTTTAATATTCTGATTATCTGTTTTTCTAGCGATTTGCCAAATCAAATGACAAATCCAAAAGCTAAATAAATGGGTTGATTTCGCTGATTTTGGTAAAATATTTATCCAAGTATCGCTGTTTATGCTTGGTATATTTTCTGTAATTAAAACATTTTGTTGATCAAAATTTAATGTTATGCTTTGCTCATTAGTTTTGGTAATCAAACCATCTACATCAATATCGTGACTTTTTAAGATATTAAAAAATTCAGTTTTTTCTTGATTAATCCCATCTATTTTTTCATTCAGAATATCAGTTCTTGATAAACCAACAGGAAGTAAATTATCATAGTAAATTGAATTTAATTTATTAATAAATATATTATTTTCTAATTCTTGTTTACTTTTTGAATTAATTATTTCTTCTGGATAATTAATCAATGCTTCATGATTTGTTAATTTAATATTTTCTAGTATTAATTCTTTTAATTGATAACTTTCCAAAAAACCTAGTGTTAATGGTTCATTGGGTTCTTTTTCTTCATTTTCTTTTATTAAATGTATTTTATCATACAAGTAAGCGTAAGCAGGGTTTTTTATACTATTGGTTATTTTTCTTGATGATATATTATCATCAAGGATTATGTTAAATAAATTAGTGAAATTAGAACAATGTTCCGCAAATTGTTCTTGATATTGCTCAGATTTCACCCAATTTTCAGCAAGCTCTAATGTTTTTTGTAGATGGTTTTGTATATTTTCCACCACCGTGATATCAGGCAAATTTACTAAATTCTTATTACCTATAGGTTCATTTTTATCCAAGATATCGCGAACTTCTCGCCATAGTTGAGGCGGCGGCAAATTTGATTGTTGATAATATTTTAATTCCATTAATTTTTTCTTTAAGTAAGTTTTAATCTGTTGCTTGATATCATCCGTTTCTTTTAGATAGTTCTCTGGAACATCTTTATAAAAAACTGAATAATCAAATGCAGTAGCGCTGTGATAAGTAACTAAATAAGACTCGATCAAACTCGGCAATACTTCTTGAAAAGCCTGTGTTATTTTATCATCATCTGCATTTAAAGAACCCTCAACCAGTGGCGTCTGCCAGCGTGCTTCCGTTTTAAAAAACTGCAACAGTTCACTAACAGGCGAAGCTGGCAATAATAAGGTCTGTCCATCTGCACTAACACCATTATAAAAAATCAATACCCTATCTTTTGTACATAAAATTGCGTCTAAAAATGCTCCATTATCATCGTCTTCGTTGTAACGGTCCCCACGTTTTTTAATACCAGCACGCATCAAATCCAAACGCACCGCCCTATCTTGCCTTGGAAATGCTGATAAATTCATATCTAACATTACTGTCAATCCAAAGGGAATGCTACGCAATGCGCCAAACCGAGCAAAGGTAATTACATCGGCAGGTTCAGCTTTAATAGCCTGAGCCTTGACAGTTTGAGTTAAACTATTTAATACAAACTGCAAACTTAGATGAATGTTATCTTTTTTATTTTTTATTTTTGCATCTTTATGATATTGTTGATAATTTGCGTTAGCCCGTAAATCTGACATCATGGAATTTTTAGTAGCAAAAATTGCATTCATAGCTTCGGTTTGATTAAATCGAGCAAAATAACGATTGATGATATTTTGTTCAATTTTATTTAAAATTACTTCAATTCGGTCAAATTTATCATAATCATATCGGTTAGCATCTAGCCCCTGATGGATTTTTGTCAAAACATTTATCACCTTTTGGTCGGCTAAAGTTACCGTTTGCAATGGTAATACCGCTTCTACAAACGCATCTTTTTCCCATTTAAATGGATGCAGTGCTGAGCTTGAACGATGATTCGTTGGTGCTAGTAACCCCAAAACCATTCTATCTAGTGCATAACTAAAGCTATAACGGTAATCCGCATCACCTTCAGCCAAGGTTTTTTTCAAATGGCTTTCATCAAAACCGCGTTTAAATCCAGCCTCTGTTAATAAATCACAGCCTCGTTTTATCTCATCAAAAGTTAAGTGAAAACTTTCATATAAAGCTGGCGTCATAAGCCACTCATATACTTCTTCTGCATAAAATCGAGATGAAGAATCGCCAACCAATGTATAAAAGCCTGAGATAGCAGTCAAAAGCTCATCAATATTTTTGTCAGTCGTACCTGTAATTTTAATTGGTAAGGTTAAACCATCTATGCCAACACCTTCTGGAAAAACCGCCCGAATAAGTTCTTCATTATGATTCACATCAGGCAGTAATACAACCACATCCGCCAGTGTACTTTTGGGATTTTCATTTAGATATTTAGCAATCATAAGGCGTGCAATTTCTAATTGGCGCTTTAGACTATGACAAGCATGAATTGATAAACTATCTATCTTATCCAATGGTAGAGTAATTTTTGGACGCGATTTTTGATTTAGATTATTAAAATTATCATATTGAAGCACGCTTAATAAATCAGCACCTAGAGCAGTTTGGGCATTGGTTTGATTCTCCCCAAGCATCAAGATATCTTGTTTTAAACGGTCAAGTAACGTATCTTTTTGACACACTTTAAATTCATCGTGCCACACTACCTGCCACGCCTGCTCTTTTTCATCAGCGCCGCCTGACATGTCAGCAAGCATGGCGAAAGTTTCTCGGCTTTCCTTACCTAAACGTGAAAGCAATCCATGACCATAATCTTTTAAATAGACACTTTGAGGTTTAATGATTTGTTGGGTTAATAACCAATTTTTATCCACAATGTCTGCCCAGAACAACATTGACGGGTTAAAATGGAATAAAATCACATCCAAGGATAGCGATAAACGTTTTAAAAAATCCAACTCTACTCGAGGGATTTGCTGTACAGTAAACAAATAAAGTCGTTGTGGTAAAATTTTTTGGGCAAATAGATTTAAATCTTTTTTTTCTTCTAAAATTTGCCAAAATCTATCCTCTAGTTTTTCACGATACAGATAAGTTTGTCCAAACAACTGATACCACAAATAGCCAAGTAGTTTTTCCAAATTTAAATAATAATCCCAAAGCCAATCAGGTATTTGATTATCATTATCATCATTTATTGTTTGAATATCATCAGAACCAATGGTATTAAATTCACTGTGCATTTTGATTTTATCATTCATCATCTTTTGCACTGCTTGTTCCAATGATTCGCCCTTTGCCCATGCGAGCAGCCATTTAGGTCTATGCGTTAGATAACGTACATATATTCGTGCCAATTCATCACACGCCTGCCAAATTCTATTTTCTAAAAATTTATTCTCTTGTTTGTCATATAAAGGCGTTAAAAGAAAAGCTAAAGGTTCATTTTCATTTTCCAAAATATACGTTATGCCTTTATCTTTAATTTCTTGATGTAAAAACCCAAAAATCCGCCAGCGTATAATAGATGCTGACAGCACTGCTACCTCAGGTACGCGTAACCCATCTTGATAAGCTTTATCAAAATCTAAAGTGTGTTTTATCATGTCCCATTGATACTTTCCCCAAAATTGGGCAGTAAACAATGTGCTAATACCCAATCTAGATGCCACTTGTTTATTGAGCCACTCACCTAGCACCATCGATGGCACGATTACAGTGAATTTATCAAACACCAAATCGCTTAACGATAAAGTTGAAGTAGGATTTTGGTAAAATTCTAATAATTTATTGACCAAAATATCTGGGTCATTGGATTGAATAATATGAAACATAGTCTGATTTTTAATAACAATTTTTATCTTAGTTGTAGATTTTATGTCTATTTAAACACTATCTAACAGTAAGTATTTTAACAATAAATAAAGATGGATTGTAACAGATAAACTGGTTATAATGCACCCAAAGTTTTATATTTTTTTAAATTTTCTAACTTATTGATTTATCTGGTAAAAATATGTCATTTGTCCATTTGGGCGTACGAAGTGAATACGCCATTGTAGATTCTATTGTTCGCATTAAAGAACTGGTTGCAAAAGCCAGTCAAGATGGGCAAACCAGTCTGGCACTTGCTGATTTATCCAACACCTTTGCTTTGGTAAAATTTTACAAAGCCTGTCTTGCACACAAAATCAAACCCATCTTAGGTGTAGAGGTTATTATTGGTGATACCATTGACCGCACCGCTGAAGATAATAACTTTAGTGTTATTTTATATGCGATGAATAATGCAGGTTATCAGAACATCTTGCAGCTGGTTTCAAATAGCTACATCGATCGCCCAAAAAATGATAATGGCCGGGTTGCCATTGATACACCCATCGTAACCAAATCAGCTTTATTTGCCAAAAACGACGGCATTATTGCGATTTTAACACATCGGTCAGAAATTGCTCCTATTTTGAACGGTAATTATCCCCATCGGGTGCTAGAAATGCTGAGCCCCTGGCAAGATGCCTTTGATAATCGTTTATATTTGGCAATCAAACGTACACACTTGCATGATGATGATTATAATAAAAACGCCATTATTTATGCTGGTCAAAAAAATATTCCTGTTATCGCTCATAATGATGTGCGTTTTATGAATCCGAGCTTACAAACACTTGGTAAAGAAGAAACCACCAGTTCAGATTTTGAAGCACATGAAGCTCGGGTTTGTATTACTGGCGGTTATATTTTAGATGATAATAACCGACCCAAACTGTATAGCGAACAACAATATTTCAAAAGTCAGGCGGAAATGAGTGCTTTGTTTGCTGATATTCCGCAAGTAATTGAAAATACGAATCTTTTGGCAAGTCGCTGTAACGTTCAATTAAAACTTGGAATCAATGTACTGCCCGACTTTCCCATTCCAGAAGGTGAAACCATTGAGAGTTTTTTTAAAAAAACTGCCGCCGAAGGGTTAAATGCACGTTTAGATAAATTGTATCCACCTGATACCCGAGGCAACGATTGGCAAGATATTAAAAAATCCTATGATGCGCGTTTAGATTATGAGATTAATATCATTCTTAAAATGGGGTTTCCAGGTTATTTTTTAATTGTTATGGACTTCATTCGCTGGGCAAAAGAAAATGGGGTGCCTGTTGGTCCAGGTCGTGGTTCTGGGGCAGGGTCGCTGGTAGCATACTCTCTAAATATTACCGACCTTGACCCTTTAAAATACGATTTACTGTTTGAGCGATTTTTAAATCCAGAACGGGTATCCATGCCTGATTTTGATGTAGATTTTTGCATTGAAGGGCGCGACCGCGTGATTGATTATGTCGCTCATACTTATGGCAGAAAAGCCGTTTCCCAAATTATCACCTTTGGCACCATGGCAGCAAGAGCGGTGGTGCGAGATGTGGCGCGAGTGCAAGGTAAATCTTATGGGCTTGGTGATAAGATATCCAAACTAATCCCTAAAACACCCGGGATTTCTCTTGACCAAGCTATTGAAGAAGAGCCTCAATTAAAGGATTTGTTAACCAATCCTGATACACTCGACCATGAATTAGCACTAGAAGTCTGGGAAATGGCAAAAAAATTGGAAGGCATTACCCGAAATGTTGGCAAACATGCTGGTGGTGTCTTAATTGCCCCCAATCAAATTAGTGATTTTAGCGCAATATATTGTGATGACGAAGGGCATTTTGTCAGTCAATATGACAAAGATGACGTTGAAGCGGTTGGATTGGTGAAATTTGACTTTTTAGGACTTCGTAATTTAACTGTTATCAAGGCAGCGATTGACAACATTGATAAACGTCGTCAAAAAGAAGGGGAAGCGCCCATTGATTTGGATACCCTGCCACTTGATGACAAAGATGTCTACCAAAACGTTTTACAATCTGGCAATACCACAGCAGTGTTTCAGCTTGAAAGCAGTGGCATGAAAAAATATTTAAAACAGCTAAAGCCAACTAATATTGAAGACGTCATTGCAATGTGCGCTTTATATCGTCCAGGTCCTTTAGAATCAGGCATGGTGTCAGATTTTATTGACCGAAAACATGGCATTCAAGAAGTTGCTTATCCTGACCCAAACTTTCAACATGCCTCATTGCAGCCTGCTTTACACTCTACCTATGGCGTCATCGTTTATCAAGAACAGGTAATGCAGATTGCCCAAGTTTTAGCAGGATATACGCTTGGCGGAGCTGATATGTTGCGACGTGCTATGGGTAAGAAAAAACCTGAAGAGATGGCAAAACAGCGAGAAGTTTTTGTACAAGGGGCTATTGGTCAGCATATTGATGGGGATTTGGCGGCAAAAATATTTGATTTGGTGGAAAAATTTGCCGGTTACGGTTTTAACAAATCACATTCAGCGGCTTATGGTGTGCTCGCCTATCAAACCGCTTATTTAAAATATTATTACCCTGCCGAATTTATGGCAGCGGTTTTAACATCGGAGATGAGCGATACAGACGCTGTGGTTTTTTTGATTAATGATTGCAAAGAAAACTTTGGTTTAACCGTACTTCCACCCAGTGTAAACCGTAGTCAATGGCAATTTATCGCAGACGATCCACAAACCATCATTTATGGCTTGGGTGCTGTAAAAGGTGTGGGTATTGATGCTGTTGCTAGTATCGTTCAGGCAAGAAAAGACGGGGAATTTCAGGATTTATACGATTTTTGCAACCGCGTTGATACCAAAAAAGTGGGTAAATTGGCTTTAGAAGCATTGATTTTGGCTGGCTGTTTTGATGATTTGGCATATAAACTTGCGCCACATTTACAAAATCTTGACGGTAAAAACCAAAATTATCAAATTCGTGGCGGTTTATGGGAGCAGCTACCCAAAGCTATGGAGGTTGCCAACCAAAATCGGGAAAATAAAAACAATGGTACGCTGGATTTATTTGCTGAAGTTGATGATGGGCTGTCTGTTGCGCCACCTTTAGCGCCGATTATTTGGAGCAGTAAAGAACGTTTGGCGGGTGAAAATGCTAAACTAGGTTTGTATTTGACAGGACATCCAATGGATGAATACCGTCAAGAACTAAAAAATTACACAACAACGGCTAGTTTAGCCCAGCTTAGTGATACAGGATTTAAGGATGTTAGCAAAGTTGCAGGGCTGATTGTTGACGTTGCAAACTTTGGCAATCGTGTTGCCATTACTTTAGATGATGGAACTTATCGACGTGAAATCAGTTGTTATTTAGAGCAATTTAACCGACTCAAACATTTGTTTAAAATTGGTGAAATTATCATAGTCAAACTCACCGCTAGAGAAAGTGATGGACGGCTTTTTGCTACATTGCGTTACGCTTACTCACTCTTAGAATGTCGGCTTAATTACCTAATAGCTTTGCATATCAAAATACACAGTCAAGATACACAAAAAATGACTGAGCTATTTGGGCTACTCAAAGAAAATAATCCGCCAAGCTCTGAAATTTTGACCACGATTAACAAAGATGATTCATTTAATAATGCTGATAATTTATCAGTGTCTGATGGATGTTTACCTGTATTTATATATCTTTATGATGATTGTGCTACTTGTGGCATCCAAGTAAATACTCGTTTTCGCATTCATCCAAATGAAGAAAATATCAGTGCGTTAAAAGCGACCTTTGAACAACATTTGATTTTAAAATAGCCGATCATGTTCACCACGATGATTTAGCAATTCAATGTCGGCGGGTTTTAATTTAAAATTCGCCATATCCTGTTCGCCTGCCATAGAATACATCAATGCACTAGGGTCGTCATTATGCCCAATATCTAAGGCGTGACCCAATTCATGAGCCAAAGTTAATTTTAAATCATCCAGTGAGCTAAATTCATAAATGTTAATTTCTTTGCCGTTAAAAATTCCCTTATGAAATTGTCTAGCAACAAAACGGCGATTAGCATTATTGATGGCGGTGTTAATGGTTTGAGTGTGTTGATTAAATTCATCCACAAATTGATTAAATGATGCTCTTTTTTGATTATACGCCAAAACCTTACTATCCAAAGCCTGCTTTTGAGCCAACATAGCTTGGTGTTCATTTAATAAATTTTGACGAATGGTTGGGTCCTGAGTGCCGTTAATACGGCTTACTAATTCATTATAACTGCTTTGCCAGTGATTAACTTGATTTTGAATCGCATTAAATTCAATATCTAAAGACTGCTTATCAGAATCTATTTTTGCAGATTGTTTTTGGTGCGACATAACCATGCCATCAATCGCAAACTTAGTATCACGGCGAGCATCGCTTTCTGCCTGACGTTCATCATAAATAAAATTAATGGTTAATCGTGCATCTTTATCATAAACAAACCATTCTTTGCCTGTACCATCACGCCAAATATTTGCTGCCTTTTCACTCAAATCAATGACTTGAGTTTCAGTTAAACCAAAACGATTATCCACCTGACCGATACGATAACGAACCCTAGTATCAAAAGGATGTGTTAGCCTATCCAGACCATGATTAAATTTTAATTGGGGATGTTGATAATTTTGGATAGCGAAAAAACACATAATCCCCATCAGTAAAAAAGCAGTAATTTTCTTAATCATGGTTATTTTTAGCAAAAATGCATGTAACTATTAATTTTAAACTTACAATCAATCTAATAATTTGAAAAAATGCTCGCGATAATGACGCAGTTCGCGAATGGAATCACGAACATCATCCAAAGCTAAATGGGTACCGCCTTTTTGATAACTATTTGCCACATCAGGTCGCCAGCGATAACATAATTCTTTTACACTTGACACATCCAAATTGCGATAATGAAAATAGGCTTCTAAATCAGGCATTTGTCGCGCTAAAAAACGTCTATCTTGACAAATTGAGTTGCCGCACATTGGCGATACGCCTTTATCCACCCATTTTGCCAAAAATTCTAACGTTGCTGTTTGGGCATCCGCTAATGTAACAGTGCTACGGCGCACTCTATCAATCAATCCTGATTGACCGTGCTGATTTTTATTCCAATCATCCATGTTGTTTAGCACAGTATCAGCCACTTTGATTGCCAGTACAGGTCCTTCTGCTAAAATATTTAAATCATCATCCGTAACAATGGTTGCAATTTCAATAATTTCATCACGGACTGTATCTAGACCAGTCATTTCCAAGTCTATCCAGATGAGTGCTTTTTTTGCTTTGACGGTGGGTTTTGGATGGGTGATTTGGACTTTTGGGGTGTTCATATCAAACCTAATTTTCTTTATTAAATTTTATATATTGGCAAACTATTAAATTGGCCAAATTCAACTAAATCGCTTTGGTTTTTCATCAAACACATGAGCATGATATTGATTCATTTGTTTTTGCATAAATGTCGCAATTGCCGCCTGAATCATATGTTGCCCTATCATTTGAAGATTTTCTTGTCCAAGCATTTCTTTAATTTTATCAGCAAAACAAATGGTTACCAAAGGTTCTTTGTCGCCAACTTCTTGCAGTACAAGCATACCGTCATCGCGTTGCAAAAATTCTAGATAAGCCTCTTTTGCGGTTAGTTTTGGTTTCTTGCCAGATACGCTGGTTGACTTAAGTTTTGATTTTTTGGTTAATTTTTTAATAAAAGGCTCGCCTTGACCTGTTAAAATCCACTGCGTATCTAGTCCAAATGTCTGGTTTATTTTGTTAATGCCAATTTTGGAAATACCATTTTTTTGCCAATTAATAATTGTAGATAATTTTAAACCCAAAGATTCTGCTAGTTTTTGCTCAGAAATATCAAGCACTTCATAAACTCGCTTCATGGTATCATGTAATTGGTTTGGCATAAATAATCCTATGATTTGATATACAATGGAATTTATAATAATAAGGATTTTTCCTTAATTTTCAATCAGCGCCAATAGCGAAGTTTGGCAAGCATAAATAAAAGCCCCACAAACATACCTAAATAATAAGCCATTTTTACATCAAAACCATCATCGCGGTATTTAATGGGCATGCTAACCAGTGCCGTCAGTGCTGGAAACAGTATCAAATACAGCACCCAGTTTTCTGCCACATGATAAAAACTTTGCAAATAGTCACCGCCACCATAACGATATCCTGACAAACCAAGCAACATAACGACTACAATCAAAGTAAAAGCAAGCGATTTGGGCAGGTCTTTTGGCACCCAACTATCTGGAATTATATTACTGATTTTCATGATATTTTTACTTAATAGCGTGATTGAGGTCTTATTTAAGCATTATAAATTCTTTAATGATTTTTTAACTGTATTGCCCCATGATGGTCAAAATCATCACACAAGATAATAACAATCCTAATGTGCAAGCATTTTGCATATGAATGTTTGTTTTGGAATATTTATTCATAAGCCAAGCCGTTATACACGTCAAAACTGGTACTCCAATCAAAAAGAACGATAAAACAGCGGCAGCGTGTGGCAAAATTTGCGCCCATGTATCACCAGCAAGCCAGCGAAAAAAATAACCCAAAGACCCCAAAAATAAGGCAAAGGCAAAAAACCCAAACGTTACCCACAACGAAATAGGTTTAGGTTTTATCTCAGCAGTTTCTAGTGAGTTTGAGGAATGAATGTTTTGCGTCATAAGTCAATCAACTGCAAATTTATAGTAAAATGGTCTATTTATCAATGAGTCCAAAAATTATTAGCTTGACAAACTCGCTAATTCAGCGCGCATTTTATCAATGACCACATTATAATTGGGCTGATTAAAAATTGCTGAGCCAGCCACAAACATATCTGCACCCGCCTTAGCAATGCGTTTAATGTTATCAACATTAACCCCACCATCTACTTCTAGATAAATATCGCGACCGCTATCGTCAATACGTTTACGAACAGCAGCAATTTTATCCAAAGTAGCTTCAATAAACTTTTGACCGCCAAACCCTGGATTGACACTCATTAGAAGAATCTGGTCAATTTTATCAATGGTATAATCCAAGTAGTGCAGTGGCGTTGCTGGATTAAATACCAACCCACATTTTGCTCTACCATCTTTAATCAACTGCAAGCTGCGGTCAATGTGTTGTGTTGCTTCAGGATGAAACGTGATGATATCAGCACCTGCTGCCAAAAACTGCTCAATCATACCATCAACAGGCGATACCATCAGATGCACATCAATAGGAGCAGTGATTCCATCGTCTTTTAACGCCTTACACACCATCGCACCAAAACTCAAGTTTGGCACATAATGATTGTCCATCACATCAAAATGTACAACATCAGCACCAGCTTGAAGGACGGCTTTAACATCATCTCCTAAATGGGCGAAATTTGCTGATAAAATGGAAGGGGCAATTAAATATTTTTGTGATTTCATTGTCAAGATTAGCTATGAGTAAAAGAACATATCATAGCAAAATTTATTCATAATAGCTATTATAGAAAGACGATTTAAAAAAACGCTTGTAAACATTATAATAGATATGTCTTTGTTATTTTTAAATTTAAAATATATCCAATTGCTGCTTATTTACTTAAATCAATCATCTTAATATCATCCATCACCATTTCATGATGTTGATTCATAAAAAATCCAATATCTACATTTTTATAACGCATAAAATAACAATTATCCACTTCATGTTGACGGTAAGCAGGACGCGGGTCTTGAGCAACCAATTGTTCAATGATGTTTACATCATCATAAGTTATTTGACGATTTAATATCAAATCTTGAATTTTTTGATTAAATTTTGGATGGAATGTTACGATTTTAATTGATGGGATTTGCATATATCCACTATTGGCATTTGCAATATTGTCAGCAAATGCAATATAAGGTTTAATATCCAAAATGGGTGTTTTATCCACCATATCAGCACCAATGATATGTAAAACCGCTTTATGATGATTGATTTCTAATTTGTCCAGCTGAACAACTGATAACCCAATATTTGAAGGTCTGTACATACTTCGAGTTGCAAATACGCCCATTTTTTCATTACCACCAAGACGCGGTGGACGTACCTTAGGATGAAATGTTGGTTGTGATTTATTTTGATGAAACTGCCACAATACCCACAAATGACTGTATTGCTCAATTCCTAAAAAAGCATCTGGATTGTCAAAGGGAGTAACAAATTCAATATGGCTTTTGAGGGCAACTAAATTTGGCTGACGAGGAATTCCAAATTTATCTATCATCGGCGAATGATGATAGCCAATGATTGGTAAATGATGATAAGGAGATTGTGAAAAATTTAAATGCTGCATTGGATTTTATGGATTTTTGTGATGATAAACATTAAAAGACAAATATCAAATTATAATTGCTGCCTTATAAAAAAAATAAAAGCGGCTAGAACCGCTTTTTTAATTTCCTGATATTTAATCATTTACAAATGCAATTTTGGTAAGTCCGGCGCTACTAGCTGTTGCTAAAACTTGAGCAACTGTATCGTATCTACCTTCTTTATCAGCACGCAAATGGACTTGGGGGTCTTTACCATCAGCAACTTGCTGGGCAAAGCGTTTGGATAAATCATCCAGCGTTAGTTCGGTTTTATCCCAATAAATCTTACCTTCTGCATCAATACTAACCTGAACCACTTCAGGTGGCATTTCATTAACACTGGCGGATGTTTTTGGCAAATCCAGTGGTACGGTTGGATTAAGCACCGTTGCCGTTACCAAAAAAATAATCATCAAAACCAGCATAATATCAATCAATGGAATTAGATTGACATCATTCATACCGCCATCGTCATTATCACCTAACTCAAAAGCCATTACTTACCCCTTAGCGCGCAATATCAGCCAAAATTTGATGAGCGGCATCATTTGCCAGATAAATAGCTCGCTTATTAATGCGATTAATGATATTAAAAAATACCACTGCAGGAATGGCTACTGCCAAACCAAGCCCTGTCATAATTAAGGCTTCACCAACTGGACCTGCCACTTGTGCCAACCCCGCCTGTCCGCTTTGACCGATGGAATGCAGAGCATGAAAAATTCCCCAAACTGTGCCAAAAAGCCCAATAAATGGAGCAATTGCTGCTGTTGTTCCCAAAACAGGTGCGCCTTTTTCCAAATCAAAACGGTAATTAGCAATGTGTTTTAAAAGAAGTTGCTCTACTACTGTTTTACGCTCACTAAATGCCAACATAGCGTAACTGGCTTTAGCACTGCCAATTTTTTGAGTCAAATCAGCATGGATATTTTTTGTCATTTGCAATGATTTCATCAGTCTGACGATTGCCACAACCCACGAAACTAATGATAATGCAATTAAAATACAAAATAAGGTGATGCTAACTGCATCAATATGCTTAAAATATTCTGCAAAATTCATAAAAATTCCTTACCAACTATCAATACGATAATTTTAATGTAAATTTAATAATAAACTGATAATAAAGTCAATGAATACAATCGGTTAATTAAGGTTAATGACCGCTGAAAAATTTCCCGACCCTGAAATTGGCTGTCCACTGGGTGATTTAAACGGGTTTAAACTGGCACGCCTAACAGCAGTAATAATTTGTTTGTTCAAATTAGGATCACCAGTATTTACACCTGAAACACCCGTAATTCTACCTTTAGCATCAAAAGTAATGTGTATGGAAACTTTGATGGTTTTTTTGTCTTCAATGGTGGTACTAAGTCCACTAAAATCAGGTTGTCTGCGCCAGTTGGCATTAATTTGAGCTGCTGAGACAGTCTGTCCTTTTAGCTCGCCGCCACCACTACCTTGTGAATTTTTATCGCTACCTGTGGCATTTTTATCGCCTTTACCCGTACCGCCAGCTTTACCATCTTCACGACCGCCCTCTTTGCCATCAGCCTTGCCGTTTTCTTTGCCTGCTTTATTGCCTTTGGTATTTGTACCTTGACCGCCTTGACCATGACCATTTTTAGCTTTAGCCTCAGCATCTGCCTTGGCTTTGGCGGCAGCCGCAGCATCGGCTTTTGCTTTTGCTTCAGCATCGGCTTTTGCTTTTGCTTCAGCATCGGCTTTTGCTTTTGCTTCAGCATCGGCTTTTGCTTTTGCTT
>ERZ773267.50-NODE-50-length-88672-cov-21.615187_pt1 | contig 88672 bp, 77 predicted proteins | sample MGYA00511959_ERZ773267 | MGnify/ENA primary metagenome ERZ773267 (study PRJEB29015, sample SAMEA2738165) | human oral metagenome | biome: human oral; feature: human-associated habitat; material: saliva | place: China | collected 2240 ...
CAACATATTGAATGATATTGGCTGAGTTTGCCAAAATATCAACCAGTTGCTCAAATGGCAAATCAACATCAAATTTTTGTTTGATGGCCATAACCAAATCCATTGCACTCACAGAATCAATAAGTCCCGTAGACAACAATTCTTCATTTGCTGACACTTGTTTTTGTGCAACTTGTGAAATTAACGCCAAAACTTCATTAGAGATAGTCATGATATAACCTTGTATTAAATACTGATAGGATAAAATTGGTAATTTTATCATAATTTCAAATAATATCATAGTTATTTTGCGCCCAATCTACATAGTAGATGAAAAATAGCTATTCTATGTTGTAGATTTTTTTGTTATTATATTTTATAATGGGGGAAGCGTGTGATAGATGTTTTTTTTATAATTAAAAAATTAATTGAATAATATTAATGTGCAATGATTTAAGATTAAATGAATCATAAAGATAATCATACGCATACTTTTAAGACATCAGGTTTGTTTTTTAATTGGAAGATAATAATGAAAATTAATTTAAAAAAATATAAGCAAAAAACTAAAAAATTTATTAAAAATCCTATCATCTTTTCTCGAGATTATTTGAATAAGTATTATCCACAATCTTATACTGAATTGAAAGTAGATGAAGTTTCTGAACTAGCCTTATCATCATATATAGAATCTGATTATGTTACTGTAGGCGATGATATGGCAGTTGATGTGGTATACACGTGGGTAGATAATACAGATAATCAATGGCAGGAAAAGTATAAATATTATAAAAATCAAGATAAACAGAATAATATTGGAGCATTTGCAACTGACATAGCTCGATTTAGCAACCATAATGAATTATATTATTCTATTAAATCAGTTAAAAAGTTCTTGCCATGGGTCAAAAATATCTATATTGTTACTGATGAGCAGATACCTCTTTGGCTGTATGAGTTCTCTGACATATTTTTAATAAATCACTCAGACATAATCGATGAAAAATATTTACCAACTTTTAATTCTCATGTAATAGAATCATTTTTATATAAAATACCAAACTTATCAGAAAATTTTATCTATTTTAATGATGATGTATTTGTTGCAAAATTTCTAGAGAAAAAACATTTTTTTAGTGCCAATAATTTAGCCTCATTATTTATCTCAGCAAAAAATTTGCAAGATATGAAAAATAAGAAAATAAACACAGCAACATTACATGCTTGTTTTAATTCAATTAACTTGCTAAAAAATCACTATCAAATCAGTATAAATAACACATTAATTCACACTTATTACCCACTTAAAAAATCAGCTTATGAGAAAGCGTGGCAATTATATAAGAAAGAAATTGAAAGTTATTTATCCAATAAATTTCGTAGCAATAATGACATCAATATGGCAACCTTCTTGGTCCCATGGTTAATGTATTGCGAGTCCAAATCCACTGAAAGAATTGATGTCTGTTATTATTTTAATATTCGTTCTCCAAGTGCAGTTAGCTACTATAGACAACTTTTGGAATTAAAAGAAAAAAAGATTTGCCCGCATTCATTCTGTGCTAATGATTTTAACACCGAAAATCCCAATCAATTAGCTGACTATAATAATAAATTGCTTGTTTTTTTAAATAGTTATTATGATTAATTTGGGGTGCATATAATGAAATTTCCTATCCACGCCATCATTCCTACTGCAGGTTTTGGTACTCGCATGTTGCCTTTATCAAAAGCTGTTCCAAAGGAGCTTTTACCATTGGGTAATAAGCCTGCGATCCAATATGTTATTGAAGAGGCGATTGCTGCTGGTATTAAAAATATTGTATTGGTTAATCATGCCCAAAAACAAGCTATTGAAAATTATTTTGATATAAACAGTGAACTTAATACCCAGCTTTGCAGTAAAGGTAAAAACAAACTAGCAGATAGTTTGGATTTTTTGCCTAAAGATGTCAAAATCATTAGTGTTAGGCAGGGCAGGCCATTGGGGTTAGGTCATGCAGTCCTGCAAGGGCATGCAGTAATTGGCGATAATCCTTTTGCGGTTTTACTTCCTGATGTGGTGCTTGATCCGTTTTCTGGTCAATATGCTACTAAAAATTTAGCCTTTATGCTGGAACAATATGCCAAAACAAAACGTAGTCAAATTTTAGTGGACCCCGTTGCGGTGGAAGATATTGATAAATATGGCATTGCTGAATTGGAAAATCAGCAAAATATTGTCAAATCAGATACCAATAAAACATTTGCAGTTAAAGGTTTTGTAGAAAAGCCGAGTCCAAATGTAGCCCCATCAAATTTAGCGGTTGTTGGTCGTTATGTTTTTGATAATGCAATTTTTGATTATTTGGAGAAAACAGCTCCAAGTGTGGGCGGTGAAATTCAGCTGACTGATGCTATTGATGCTTTGATTGGCAGTCAAGGCGTAGATGTGGTTACCATGACTGGTAATAGTTTTGATGCAGGCGATATGCAAAGTTACATCAAAGCTTTTATGCATTTTGCCAACCAACAGATAAGCTTATAGGTGATGCAATGGCTGCTTGGGAGCGTTTGGAAGAACTTGCTTTATCAAAACCAAACTTAGAACAGTTATTTACTGATAAAACTCGCGCTGAACGTTATACTGTATCGGCATGTGATATGGTCATGGATTTTAGTAAGCAGTTAATTGATGATGAAATTTTAAACAATCTCTTGAAACTTGCTCAACAAAAACAGCTTAATCAAAAAATACACGCTCTATTATCTGGTGAAAAAATAAACGATACTGAAAATCGTCCAGCGCTACATACAGCTTTACGTCTGCCTAGGGATGAAACGCTTTTTGTGGATGGTTTGAATGTTAATTGTGCCATTCAAGAAAGTTTGGATAAAGTTGCTACAATCAGCGAGCGTATTCGGGTTGGTATTTGGCGAGGTTTTAGCGGCAAAGCAATTACTGATGTGGTAAATATTGGCGTTGGAGGTTCAGATTTAGGACCTTTGATGGCAACATTTGCGCTTGATGAGTGGTCAAAAACCAATATTTGTGTTCATTTTGTGTCCAATATGGATGGTACCCAGATTCATCAGCTTTTAAGTGTGTTAAATCCTGAAAGTACCTTATTTATCATTTCCTCCAAATCGTTTGGTACAATTGATACATTATCGAACGCCAAAACCGCTCTAGAATGGTTAAAATCTGCTCATCACAATACGCAAAGTATTTTGCGTCGCCATTTTATTGGTATTTCTACCAAACCTGATAAAATGAGCGATTGGGGAATTCATCCTGAAAACCAGCTTCTACTTTGGGACTGGGTAGGTGGACGCTTTAGTATGTGGTCGGCAATTGGGCTTGCCATCGCGATTAAAATTGGCATGCCTCAGTTTCATCAGCTGCTTCTTGGGGCGCATGAAATGGATAAGCATTTTGCTAATACCGATTTTCAGCAAAATTTACCAGTATTGCTTGGGCTTATCGGAGTTTGGAATAGTACATTTTTAAATATTAACGCCCATACCGTACTGCCTTATGATGGTAGATTATCTTATTTCCCCAATTATTTAACCCAACTTGAAATGGAGTCAAATGGTAAATCTGTAAATCGCCAAGGGCAAGCGGTGGACTATGAAACATGTCCAATTTTATGGGGAGATATTGGTTCAAATGCGCAGCATGCTTTTTATCAGCTATTGCATCAAGGCACGCGCGAGGTTTCTTGTGATTTTATTGCGCCAATTAATCGTTATCATGATAAGCAGCAGCCCAACCCATTTTTAATCAACCAACATAAATTAGCATTGGCAAATTGTTTGGCGCAAAGTCAAGTTTTGGCATTTGGCAATTATGCTTTAAAAAATCAAACCAGTGATAAACAGGAAGTTTTTAAGCATTATCGAGGTAACCAGCCATCAACTACTCTCTTGTTAAAGAGTTTAACACCTAAAACTTTGGGTTCATTGATTGCTTTGTATGAGCATAAAGTTTATGTAATGAGTGTGATTTGGCAAATTAATCCATTTGACCAATGGGGTGTTGAAATTGGTAAGGTGATGGCAAATAATGTGTATGCGGATTTATTAAATAAAGATGCTGTCTATGATTATGATGCTTCAACCAATCAATTATTAACATTAATTAAGACCCATCAAAATCACAATTTATTAACGAGTTAGGGGGATTTTGATGAATTTATATAAAAAAAATACCTATATTATTGGTACAAACCATGAAGCGATTAATTCGGCAATCTTATTAGCTAGTTTGGATATGCCAGTTACGCTGATTGCTAGTCAAAAAAATATAAATAACACATTACGCCATTATCAATTTGACAGACAAATGGATGTATTGTGGCATTTATATGTATCTCAACAAAAAATAAATTTATGGTATGATAAAAATAGTTTTTTTACTGAAGATTATTTAAATCAAGATGCTATTTTTTGGGTGTTTACTGATGAGTTAAGTCCAGATGATTTGGAAAAACTTTGTCAATATTGTCAAAACCCTCACAGTCAGATTATTTTTAGTGGAATGGATGATATTGGCAACATAGATAAAATTGCTAAAAATATTCATTCATCTTGGGTATATTATTTACCATTTATATTTATGAAGGATGGGGCAAATTTTAATTCATTATTTAGTCCTGACTTAGTCCTGATTGGTGAAAAAACTAAAAATAGTCATTTATATTGCCAGATACTGATGTTTTTTATAAATCATGCTTATAAAACCCATTTAACCGATATTAAAACTGCTGAATTTGCTAGAAGTAGTATTATAGGCATGCTTGGGGCGAGACTTTCTTTTATTAATGAGTTGGCGCGTCTTGCTGATAGCGAGCAAATTAGCATTAAAGAAATTGAAAATATTCTTCGCAAAGATAAACGTATTGGCAAGGCTTATTTGTCAGCAGGATGGGGCTTTGGAGGGCGTTCACTGCCAAAAGAGCTTGTAAATTTAAAAGAAAAATTTAAAGAAAATAAAGTAGAGACGGCGCTTATTGAATCCATTATTAATATTAATGAAGATCAAAAGGAACTAATTTTTCGTAAATTTTGGCAATATTTTCATGGTTTTATTGATGATAAAACGGTGGTGATTTGGGGGGCAGGTTATAGAAATGAGGCAGGAATTACTGCGAATTCTGCCATACATCTTTTGTTGAAATTGCTATGGTCCTATAATATTAATACTTATGTTTATAGCAATAATACCACCAGTGAATTGGAGGATATGTATGGAGATAATGATTTATTTACTATCATTGATCATCCATACCAAAAACTAAAGGAAGTAGATGCGCTATTTATTATTAATTGGTCTCTTGTATTAAAGCCAGATATTCATCAGTTAAATCAAATCAGATTGCCAATTTTTGACGCTAAAAATATTTTATCTCAAGAAGATATCCGTGATTATCAGGGCGATTATTTTGGGATTGGTCAACAAAAAATTAAATTTAATCACATGTAAGGTTGGTAAATATGAAAAAAATTCTGGTAACAGGTGGGGCAGGTTATATTGGTTCACACACATTGATTGAGTTGATTGGTGCGGGTTTTTCTCCTGTGGTTTACGATAATTTGTCCAATTCTAGCTTAGTTGCTCTCCAAAGAGTTGAAGAAATTGTTCAAAAACCCATTGATTTTATTTTTGGTGATGTGCTAGATAAAGCAGAGCTAAAAAAAACATTTGATAAATATGAATTTTTTGCGGTGATTCACTTTGCAGGGCTAAAAGCCGTTGGTGAGTCGGTGGTCAAGCCAGTTAAATATTATCAAAATAATGTCGCTGGCACACTGAATTTACTAGAAGTCATGAATGAAAAAGGTGTAAAAAACTTTATTTTTTCGTCATCAGCAACTGTGTATGGATATCAAGAAACATTGCCTTTAATAGAAGATATGACGCGCTCTGCAACCAATCCTTATGGGCAAAGTAAACTGATGGTGGAATACATTATGGAAGATTTGGCAAAATCTAAGCTGGATTTTAATGCCGTCTCCTTACGATATTTTAACCCCATTGGTGCCTATCATACCGGTACAATCGGTGAAGACCCAAGTGACATCCCTAATAATTTGATGCCTTACATTAGTCAGGTTGCGGTTGGGAGATTGGAAAAATTATCCATCTTTGGTAATGATTACGATACCATAGATGGTACAGGCGTACGCGATTATATTCATGTCGTTGATTTGGCAAAAGGTCATGTGGCTGCACTTCAATATCTGGTAAATAATAAAAAACCAACTGGATTTTTGGCAGTTAATTTGGGAACAGGTAAAGGTACCTCAGTACTTGAGCTTGTAGATGCCTTTGTTAAAACCATAGGACAGAAGATTCCTTATGTGTTTGCACCCCGCAGAAGTGGTGATGTGCCCGTCTGTTATGCTAGCAGTGAAAAAGCTAAAACACTCTTTGGTTGGCAAGCACAGTTTGATATTGAGCAAATGTGTGCTGATACCTGGCGCTGGCAAAATAACAACCCAAATGGCTATCAAAAGTAAAATCACCAATGAGTGTGGAAGAAGTTATGCAAAAATGGGTTTTAGCATCCAATAATCAAGGAAAATTGACTGAATTTCAGAACTTATTTGATAAGGCGAATTTGCCAGTGTGCATCATTCCCCAAGGACAATTGGGGATTGATGATGCTGTAGAGGATGGATTGAGTTTTGTAGAAAATGCCATCATTAAAGCTCGCCATGCCAGTAAAATAAGTGGACTGCCAGCGATTGCTGATGATTCTGGATTGTGTGTACCTGTGCTAAATAATATGCCAGGAATTTATTCGGCTCGATTTGCTGGTAAACATGGTGATGATAAGGCAAATAATACTAAACTAATTCAAGAACTGGATTGTTTTTATCCAAATAGTGTTAAAGGTGAGTTCGTTTGTGCCTTGGTATTTGTGCGTCATGCTAATGACCCTTTGCCAGTGATTGCTCAAGGGTGCTGGCAAGGAGAGGTTTTAAATCAAGAAATGGGTGAAAATGGTTTTGGTTATGACCCATTATTTTTTATTCCTGAATTGAATAAAACTTCCGCTCAACTGGATAAAAATCTTAAAAATACCATTAGCCATCGAGCAAAAGCGATGAATGAATTGCTGAAAAAATTGCAATTCATAGATTTTTAGAAAATTTTTATCACAAACATTCTTATGTTACAATGAGTCGTCATTATTTTAAGGAAATTTCATGCTGACTCATGAACAAATTCGTGCTGCCAAACTTGTTGATAACTGCTTAAAAGATAAAATTATTTTAGTCACTGGAGCAGGTGACGGCATTGGTCGGACAGTCAGTCTTTTTTATGCCAGATATGGTGCTACTGTACTTTTACTGGGTAGAACCCAAAGTAAATTGGAGACGCTTTACGACGAAATAGAAGCACTTGGCTATGCAACGCCTGCAATTTTGCCAATGGATTTTGCAAAAGCAACATTTGCTCAAATGAATGAATTGTCATTGTTGATTCAAAAAGAATTTGGCTGCTTGGATGGTATAGTACACAATGCGGGGATTTTAGGGGCATTAACACCTTTAGAAATGTATGACCCAATCACCTTTGAAGAGGTGATGAAAATTAATTTTACTGCGCCTTTTATGCTGACTCAGGCGTTATTTGGGCTTTTAATGAAGGCAAAAAGTGCATCTGTAATTTTTACCAGCAGTAGTGTGGGAGCAAAACCCAGAGCATTTTGGGGGGCGTATGCCCTGTCAAAACAAGGTTTAGAGGGTATGAGTGATATTTTTACTCAAGAAACCCAAAATCATACCACACTGCGTTTTAATACCATTAATCCCGGCGCGACACGCACTAATATGCGCGCCCATGCTTTTCCAGGTGAAGACCCCAACTCGTTAAAAACCCCCGAAGAGATTATTACACCCTATATTTATTTAATGACTGATGATGCCTCAGGCGTTAAAGGTCAAGTTATTGATTGTCAGCCAAAATAAATATTATCTAAATTATTATTTATAATCATGGACTTACTACAAAATTTATTTTTAATTCTTATCTTGATTTTGGTATCAAGTTTTTTTTCCATTGCAGAGATTTCTTTAGCGGGCGCAAGACGGGTTAAACTTCAATCATTGTCTGAATCAGGCGATGTGCGTGCCGATAAAATTTTAAACTTACAGACTCATTCTGCTGATTTTTTTGCCACTAGCCAAATTGGTTTAAATGCTGTAGCTATTCTAGGCGGTTCTGTTGGTGAAGGAGCTTTGCGCCCCTATTTTTCGGTACTCTTTGGGCAGTTTTATCAAGGACAATGGCTTGAAAGCATTGCTTTTTTCTCATCATTTGTGTTAGTTACTTTGCTATTTATTTTATATGCTGATTTAATCCCTAAACGTATTGCAATGATTAATCCTGAAAGAGCCGCTTTGGCTGTGATTAATCCTGTGTTATTGGTGATTACTCTGGTTAAGCCATTGGCATGGTTTATTAATGTGATTGCTAATGCCACTTTTCGTATTTTTAATATTAATACCACTCGTGAGGACAGCGTTACTTTTGATGATGTGTCAGCAATTATGGAGGCTGGTGCTGAGGCAGGCGTGGTGCTGCAGCAAGAGCAGCATTTGATTGAAAATGTCTTTGAATTAGAAGAGCGTACAGTGCCATCCTCAATGACTGCTCGGGATGATGTGGTTTTTTTTACCATGAATGAACCAGAAGACAGCATCCGTCAAAAAATTGCCGATTATCCATATTCAAAATTTTTGGTATGCAATGAGCATATCGACCAAGTGATCGGCTATGTAGATACCAAAGATATTTTGATGCGGATTTTAAATCATAAATCATCATTTCAACTTAATGAATCCATCATTCGTAACGTTCTTATTATTCCAGATACATTGACTTTATCTGAGCTTTTAGACCGTTTTCGTGCTAGCAAAGACAAAATTGCAGTTGTAGTAAATGAATATGCCCTTGTTGTTGGGCTAATTACACTATCTGATGTCATGATGACGGTAATGGGCGATTGGGTGGTTCAAGAAACTGAAGATTTGCAAATCATTAAACGCAGCGAAAATTCATGGTTGATAGATGGACTGACTCCTATTGATGATGTTAAACATGCTTTAGAAATTGATGAATTTCCCGATTGGGACCATTATGAGACCTTGGCGGGTTTTATCATGTATCGTTTACGAAAAATCCCTCGCCCTGCTGACTGGGTGGAACACGCAGGTTATAAATTTGAAGTGGTAGACATTGACCACTACAAAATCGACCAATTACTGGTCACCCGATTACCTACCTTGTCATCTGATGAGGTTAAAGAAAATCTTAATAAAGAGTAATCTGTTTATTTTAATAAAGTTTTAATTTTTTCGCGGTTGTCATGCATGTCTGATAGCGTTTATCCACGTTGGTGGCAAACCAATTAGTATTGTAATCTTTGCTAAGTTTAGGACCTGAAATCACAACTTGTGGCATGATAGCATAACTGTATTTGCCTTTATTTTTTTCTTTGTATAATTCATTGATTTTTTGGTAAGTCTGTGTACTTTCAAAGCTCTGTCGCTTTTCCTTTTTTAGGTCGCTGCGAATTTGCCAGTCGGGTGTTGGGGTTTTACCAGTGCTTAAGATGGATATAAGCGCTTGTTCTGTTTGGCTTTTTTTATCAGACACGCCGCCATTGCTATAAAGCAGTAAATCGCCATCAATATCAAGTTTTTTACCTGATAAAACGGCAACTCTTTGTTGAAAAGCAGCGTTGCGACTTGAATACATTCCTGAATTGTAATCAGCAAAACGATATAGAGGTTTGTCATAATCGGCTTTATACAACATCAAACGATGAATTCCATAATAAAGACCACCATATTGCCCATACATATCATTGCGCAATGCTCGGTCGCTCATGCTGGCACGTCGGTGATTTCTAGCATAATTAATATGCACCTGCATTGAGCCTAAGGTAGTAATTGGATTGACTCGCTCATCTAGACCTTCACCTGTGATTTTAACCACATCAGTCAGTTTGGAAACTTTATATGTACTGGTAAAATAATCAAAGATAGTTTGATACAGCTCATCAAGTTCTTTTTCAGTTTTGACCTTTTTAATTTGAGAGATAAAATTATTATTTTTACTGGGTTCGTTTTGCAGCATATTGCGAAAAACTTTTGCTAAAGGTTTACCAAGTTTGTCTTCTAGTTTTTCATCAATGGCTTTTAGGGACGCTTCACCAAGATTTGGCACACTAGGGTCGGCATTAAAATTGGATTCTTGGTCGACAACAGCAATCACTGTACAAACGTTTTGTACGTCTTTATGGATTTTTAGGGTGTCAAAAATATCGCTGATGTCTTTTGCCCAACTCGGTCGGTTTTTAACGCGAGCAGGAATGAGTTTGGCGATTTGTTCACTATTAATGCTTTTGGTGGTGGGTTTAGTTTCTTCAGGCAAACAGGCGGTTAAAAAAAATGCACTGGTGCTTAGGGTGATAAGAGGAACTTTTTTTAGCATAGCGTGTGTTGTCTTAAAAACAAAATATTTTGAGCATTATAAGTGAGCAAAATCTTTATTTAATTGCCCACTGTTTAGATTTTGTAATCAAACTTGACTTAAGTCAATTTAATCATTTTCCAAAACGCGCATCAAACCTTCTTGCTGGGTAGTGGCAACCAATTTACCATCTTGCCAAAATTGCCCATGATTAAGACTTTTAGCATGGCTTGTAGTATCACACCACATGTCATAAAGCAGCCACTGCCCAATATCAAATGAACGATGAAAATGCATACTATGGTCAATGCTGGCAATTTGAAGGTTTGGTGATAAAAAACTCACCCCATGAGCCATGAGTCCTGTGCCCACTAGATAATAATCTGATGCAAAGGCTAATAGTGCTTGGTGAACTGCCAACGGCTGGTTTGCAAGCTCATGGATGCGTAACCAGTTGGTTTGATGGGGCTTGGTGGGCTTTGGGTGTACAGGGTCTCTTGGATTTACTGGACGAATTTCCACATGCCGTTTTCGCATAAATCGCTGTTTGAGTGCATCTGGAATTTTGCCAACATAGTCGTCTTTTAAACTTTGTTCATTTTTTAGGCTTTCAGCGGGCGGATAGTCTGGCATGATTTCTTGGTAGTCCAACCCGTTTTCTGGAAATGAAAACGATGCAATCATAGAAAAAATCACCTGTTCTTTTCTATCATCGCCAATATACTGAACCGCAACAATTTCACGAGCAGACAGGCTTTTGCCATCTCTAAGCCGTCTGACTTGGTATTCTACGGGATAACGAATATCACCACCGCGTAAAAAATAACCATGTAACGAATGACACGGTTTGTCAGTATCTAAAGTTTTCGCACCAGCCATAAGTGCTTGAGCAAGGACCTGTCCACCAAAGACACGTTTACCAACATAATCAAAACTCTCACCAACAAAAACATTGGGGGCGGTTTGTTGTAAATCTAAGGTTTTAAGTAAGTCATTGATTAAAATTTGATTGGAAGTATTGGGCATAAGTTTTAACGCTATTAAATAAATGTTTTTTAAGTTTATCATTTGCCCAATAAATTGCAAGTTTTCCCCATAAAAACCATTTTGGAAAATTTGTAAAATATTGCGACATTTTTTTTCAAAAAATTTACTAAAAAAAATGCTAAAATAGCCCCTATTTTTAGATACAAACCCCACCTATGAAATTAAATAGCCTATCTGAATTAATCACCAAACCCTTTACAAAAACCGCAAAAAAGACCGAACCTTCTCATTCAGCCAATGCTCAATTATTGGCTTTTTATCGTCAGTTATCAGGAAGGGGATTAGCGCTTGCAGTCAAGGCGCAAGTGTTGGGTGAAGTGCCCAAATTAGATGATGGCGTGCCAACGTTTTATGTGCTGCGTGAATATTCACGTTCCAATACGCTTTTGGTGGATGTTAAAACTCGTGAGCTTGGGCTACCGCAAGCCTTAGCTACTCAAAATATCGCCCAACTGCATGAGAGTGCATCCATTATTTTTTTAAAATATAAAAACACTTCAGAAGGCGTGGTTTCACCACGACTTGAACGTTTGGTTGGAGCATGTTTGGATAATCCAGAGCTAAAAATTCGTCTGGTGCCAGTTACTATTTTATGGGGCAGAGCACCTAGCAAGGAAGATTCCTTGTTTCATTTATTGCTGGCGGATGAATGGAATACGCCGGGTATTGGTAAACAAATGTTTAATATTGGCGTGATGGGTCGCGATACGGTGATTCAGATGACCACCGCAAAGGATTTATCGGTTTTGATACAAGATGCAAAAGCCAATTATCAAGGCGATACACCCATCACCAAAGCTCATCTGGCTGAGGCAATTAGCATACGACTCAAAGGTTATTTGGATAAACAGCGAACTAGCATTATTGGACCTGATTTGTCAGATAAGCGTAATGTAACAGGAAAAATCTTAACCTCACCAACCGTACAAGCCGCCATCGAAAAAGAATCGCAAGAAACGGGCAAACCCATCAATGTTGTTAAAAAAGAAGCAGCAGGTTATGTTGGTGAGATTACCAGTGATTACTCGCATTCAGTGGTGCGATTTTTTGACCATTTTCTAACTTGGCTATGGACAAAACTTTATGATGGCGTAGAAGTTCGCCACTTTGAACGCGTGCGTACACTAGCACCTGATTATCAAATTGTTTATGTGCCGTGTCATCGCAGTCATATTGATTATTTATTGCTTTCTTATGTAATTTACAAACGCGGATTGCGTATGCCACTTGTGGCAGCAGGCGAGAATCTTAACATTCCAATTGTTGGTGAGATTTTACGAAATGGCGGAGCATTTTTTATGCGTCGCAGTTTTAAAGGCAATGCTTTGTATAGCACAGTATTCAAAGAATACGTTCATACCTTGATGCAGCGTTCTTTGCCAATTGAATATTTTGTAGAAGGTGGTCGCTCACGTTCAGGACGGCTTTTGCCCCCAAAACTAGGCATGCTGGCAATGACTGTAAACAGTTATTTACGTGAACCTGCCAAGCCTGTAGTTTTTATTCCAACCTACATCAGTTATGAACGTATTATGGAAGGGGCAACTTACGTTGGCGAATTAAAAGGCAAGCCCAAAGAAAGCGAAAATTTATTAAGTTTATTAAAAACTGCTAAAAAAATTGAACGAATTTTTGGTACAGTGCATTTATCGTTTGGCGAGCCATTGATGCTCGACCGATTTATGGAAAAATTTTCGGTTCATGCTCAAGATAACAGCACTCAAAATACCCAAAAATCTCAAATAATGATTCAAAATATTGGCGTAAAAGTCATGCAAAATATCAATAAAGCTGCGGTTGTTAATCCCGTGTCTTTATTGGCTTTGGTACTACTATCCACGCCAAAATCTGCGATTGGTCAGGCTCAATGTATTGAACAGATTGGTTTGTATCAGCGCATCGCTCAGGCTTTACCTTATGATAAAGATACATTTATCACAGATATGAAGCCATCAGAGATTTTGGCGTATGGTGAAAAATTAAAACTGATTGACCGTACGGCGCATATTTTAGGTGATATGATTAAAGTGGCTGATAAACAAGCCCCGCTTTTGAGTTATTTTAGAAACAATATTTTGCATGTGTTTATTTTGGCAAGTTTTATTGCATCGCTTGTGCAAAGAAATGGACGTATCTATCAAGATAAATTAGACAGTATTACCAAACTTTTATACCCATTTTTACAAACCGAATTGTTTTTGAAATATGCTCAAAGAAATATTACTCAGGTTGTCAGTCAAATTGTACAAATATTAATCAGTGAGCAAGTACTTGTTGATTTGGGTGAAGGCGTGGTGAGTACGCCAGAGAGTAACTCAGAATCTTATCAACAGCTTTTGGTTTTGGCAAGTCCTGCCCAGCAAAGCCTTGAACGTTATTTTATGGCATTGACGTTATTATCCGAACAAGGCAGTGGGCGTTTAAATAGCGAACAGGTTGTTAATTTATGTCATGTCTTGGGTCAACGAGTAAGCCTACTGTACGCTGATGATTTACCAGATATGTTTGATAAGGCGTTATTTACAGGATTTTTGGGTACGCTACAACGTATGGGTTATATCCAAATTGATGAAAATGGCTTAATTAATTTTGATGAGCGCATTGATGAGATTGCCCAGCACGCTAAGTTTGTCTTAAATCCTGATATGATGCAGCTGCTTCGTCATTCTGCCAAATTAGATGCTAATGACATTCAAGTGGTACTAAGTGAGCTGGATAAAAAACGTAAATTTGGTCTTAGGTAACGGATAGCCCATTGAAATTGGTCAATAAAATTTTATCTGTATTGTCTGATTTACCAGTTTTTTCCAATCAGTTGTTTTTGGCGTGCAGTGGTGGGCGTGATTCATTATCACTGGCTTTTGCTTGCTATTTATTGCATCAAAAGGGTGAATTACAAACATTGCCAACGCTGCTTCATGTTCATCATGGCATGCAAAAAGCCAATGATGATTGGGCAAATCTGGTAAAAACTTGGTCACAAAACTTAGGGTTTACTTGCCATATTTTGCCTATTTCTTTGGATAAGAAAACTGAAACCGCTGCCCGTGATGGGCGTTATATGTCAATGGCAAATTTGATGGGTGATAATGATATTTTGTTGCTAGCGCATCATCAAAATGACCAAGCTGAAACTGTGCTTATGCGATTGATAAACGGCGCAGGCACATCTGGTCTTGGTGGCATTAAAAAATACCAAGAAAAAAGCATTAATGGTAAAAAAATCATATTATATCGCCCATTTTTGACCATCAGTCGAGATGAGATAAGTGATTTTGCGCAATTTTATCAGCTGCCTTTTGTTGATGACCCAACCAATGAAACGGGCGAAAATTTGCGCAGTATCATTCGCACAAAAATTATGCCAATTTTAAACCAGCTAAACCCAAAAACAGTGCAAAATATTGCAAGAGCAAGCCAACATTTAACCGAAGCTGATTTGATTGTAAAACAAACAATCACACAACATATTCAAGATTGTTTGATACAAACCTTAACTGTGCCACCTTATCAAAGCGTTTTAGATATTGATAAAATCAAAGGTTTGGATAAAACCATTCAAAAAACATTGGTTCATCAATGGCTGCAAGGCGAAGAGATTTTGCCGCCCAATCATCAGTTGGTTTTGGATGTTTTGGTGTTGATAAATCGGCAAAACCCTGATCATCAAACCCAGATTTTTTGGCAGGGTAAAAAGAATGCGTTTATTGTATGCCGTTATCAAAATCGGTTATACCGCTATCATCATGCAGTTTGGGATTTATTGCAATTTCCGCCATGTGCGGTTACAAACCAAAATCATCAAACTGTATTAAAACTAAGCGATGAACTGATTTTTTGGCTATCATTACCAAAAAATATAAACGTTCGTCCACTTCAAAAAACTGATAAAATCCAGTATCATCAGCATACAGCCAATCAAGCTATTATAAATAGGCAATTATCTGGAAAAAAATTATACCAAACTCTAAAAATTCCTAGTTGGTTAAGAGATAATTTGTGGCTGATTTGCCATCAGGATAAACCATTGTATTTAATCAGTGTTTTTCATTTATGGCAACTGGAAAAATCAGAAGTATCCCATTATTTTTTGTTGGATAAATCAAAACCGCTGGGTCAATTGACAGCACTATAAGGATAAAAATGAACAATTTTCATACCCTGTGTGGTAAAACCATTGTATTTATTGGTGGCGGCAATATGGCAAATGCCATCATTGATGGTTTATTATTGGCAAATCAAACGCATCATTTGGGATTGGTGATTCAGGTATCTGACCCTGATATCAAAAAACAGGCTACATTTGCCCAAAAGGGCGTTGAGATGGTATTGCCCAGCGATGCTCCTAAAATTTTAACCGCAGCTGATATTGTCGTTTTGGCGATTAAACCACAAGTTGTTGAAAGTGTGGCTGAAGATATTGCCCCTTATATAGCAGATAAATTGATTGTATCAATTTTAGCAGGTGTATCAACTCAGCGTTTAAGTGAATTATTTAATAGTGATACGATTGTTCGCTGTATGCCAAATTTACCTGCGAGTATTGGCGTGGGAGCAACGGGACTGTTTGCATTTAATAAAGTCAGTGCTGAATATAAAGCTCAAGCAGCCGCAATTTTGCAAAGTTGTGGTATTGCAGTGTGGGTAAACGATGAAACACTTTTACATGTCGTGACCGCTGTTTCTGGGTCATCACCTGCTTACTTTTTTTATATGTTAGAAGCGATGGTAGAAAAAGCTGTTCAGTTGGGTTTGGACGAACAAACAGCAAAATTGTTAGCTGTCCAAAGTTTCATTGGAGCAGGATTTTTAGCAAAAGATGATGATTTGGCAGTTTTACGTCAAAAGGTAACTTCTAAGGGTGGCACTACTCAAGCAGCAATTGATGCGTTTGAGGCGCAAAATTTTGCAAAAATTGTGGATAATGCCATGCAGGCCTGCGTTAATCGTAGTCAAGAACTCGCCAAGTGAAGTCAGCTTAGTAAAATTCAAATAGATAATAAATTGATATAGTGATGATAAATAGCCCTTTAACCGTTATTTTTATGATGGTCGTCAATTTGGCGATGTTGATTATTTTTATTCGTTTTATGTTTCAATTCGCTCAAATTGACCCAAAACACCCTTATTCTAAAGCCACTTATGGGATTTCAGCGGTAGTTACGGTATTTCAAAGAATTTTTCCTGATTTAGCGGGCGGGCGTATTAGTTTGTCAGCGATTGTACTTCTGCTGCTTCTAACTTACATTAAAATCGCTGGATTGGCTGGCATACATGGCGAACATTTAACCCCATTAGTATTGTTTTTCCGTGGCACATTGCAAGCAATTTTGATGTTGGTAACAGCGTTAAAATACACCGTATTTGCAGGCGTGATTTTAAGCTGGGTGATTTTATTGAGTAATAAAATTCACCCCGCAATGGAAATTATTATGGAAATGGCTGAACCAATCATTGCGCCATTTCGCCGTTTTACCCCAAATTTGGGTATGATTGACCTTTCCACTTTGGTGGCATTATTGGCGCTTGGGTTGATTGAAACCATAATTGAAGTTGTAGGCGCAAATATATTACAGCAATTGATGTAAGTAAATGCTGCCAAAGAAATGTATTTGATTTGTCATCAAAACCGTTTAGGAATCAGTTGCGCCTTTGGGTTGTCAGGGTGGGGCGCATCTGCATTTTTGAGGACGCCTTGTATCCATTTATCAGCATTTTTTACCGCTTGCACCAAATCATCACCAACTGCCAATCTGCCAGCAATAAAGCTTGCTAAAGAACAGCCAGAACCATGAAATTCTCCAGCCAAACGTGGCAAAATACTCGCATGAGCCATATGACTGTCAATATATAAAAATTGCTCAATATCTCCTTTATCAAAATCATGAGAAGTTTTGACCAATACTGCTTTTACGCCATTTTGACACAGTGTTTTGGCAGCATCATGCAGGTCATTTTTACCAGATAATGCTCGAAGTTCATGTGTGTTTGGTGTGATGAGTGTGGCATATGGTAAAATCTTACCAAAGGCAGAAACCAAAGTTTTTTTATCGCCTAAGCTACCGCCACTATTAGCAACTAAGACAGGGTCAAGTACAAATGGCATGCCTGATTTAATGTTGTTGTTTTTAAATAAATTTGCAATGACATCAATATTTTTTACTGTGCCAAGCATACCTGATTTAATCGCTTTAACTGGCAAATCTTCGAGTACAGCTATGGCTTGTTTGTCTAAAAGCTCATTATGAACAGGTTCAAATCCAAAGACTTTTTGTGAATTTTGCACAGTAATTGCGGTGCAAGCAATGCTAGCATGAGCACCCGCTTGACCAATGGATTCAATATCTGCTTGTAAACCAGCTCCACCAGAAGGGTCAAGACCTGAAAAACAAAGCACTACAGGGCGCATAAGTATCCTTATTGTTAATTTTGTGAAAGACTTTATCATAACAATTTTTGATAAAATTTAAAATATATACTTGAAAAGTACTTGCATTTTTATAAATCTTTGTTATAATTGCCCGCACAACGGTGACGTGGGTGAGTGGCTGAAACCACATCCCTGCTAAGGATGCATACGGGAAACTGTATCGAGGGTTCGAATCCCTCCGTCACCGCCATTTTATTGAAATAAATTTCAATAAATGAATAAAAAAGGCTTGACATACAGTTAAATTACTTTATAATAGCCACCCATAGAGCGCCCGTAGCTCAGTTGGATAGAGCACTTGGCTACGAACTAAGGGGTCGGGAGTTCGAATCTCTCCGGGCGCGCCATATATAAGAACCAAAACTTAGTTGTTTTGGTTTTTTCTTGTTTCCAATTTAAATAAGGGGTTGTATGCGTTTTATTTCTGTGATGATTGCAGCTGTTTTAATGACTGCTTGTGCAAATAAACCAGTATTGCCAGAAAATTTGGTGCAAGCTCAAGTTATGATAGATAATAATTTAGCCCAAGCAGCTGAACAATCTGTTGTTGTGCAAGATGCAAAGCAGGCAGTCATTTCAGCTCAAAAAGCTGAAGAGCAAGCCCAAAAAGCCAATCGCAAAGCTGAAAAAGCTGCCAAACGTGCTGAAAGAGCTCAAAAACGTGCTGAAGCTCGTGCCAAACGTGCTGAGGCTCGTCGTGAAAAAGCTGCCAAACGTGCCGCTGCTAAAGCTGAAAAACTGGCAAAAGTTAATAAAATTATTGAACAGTAATCTGTAGTTATTAATCATTTGCAAATAAATAATAGAAGGCGGCGCGAACCGCCTTTTATATTTTGCAACATTGGGAAAAAGAAGATTTTATGCTAAAATGCCCTTTTTATGCCTAAAAAGCTTTGTATGTCCAAACAATCAGATAAAAATCAATCTCCCACTGATAATCCTAAAGCTGTTTCTGTGTCTGATGAACCTTTAGTAATCGCTCATCCAATAGTGCGCTTACTTGCTTTAATGTATGATGGCATGTTGATTTTGGCAATGCTTTTTTTAACAGGTACAATTGGAGCGGTTATAGGTACGCTTTTGCTGCTTGATGTTGGTCAATCAGCGAATCAAGCTCAAGAACTGCCAATTTGGTATCAAAACGGGGTGTTATCGCCCATTTTTATTTTGACGTTGGTGGGATTCTATGGAGTTTTTTGGCGAAAATCCGGTCAAACTCTAGGTATGCAGACTTGGCGGATTAAAACCGTTACTGCTCATGGTAAACTGCTTTTATGGCGACAGAGTTTTGGGCGCATTTTAAGCGCTTGTCTTTTACCATTATTGTGTGCAACGGTAGGTGGTGTCCTACAAGATGGTGAGCGTGCCGCAGTGTGGATGAGTGCATTTTTGGGATTTTTGTTTAATTATCTGTTTTGTTTTGTTAATCGTCAAGGATTGGCAGTACATGATATTTTGTCCAATACCATGACCTTAAAAGTGCCTAAAATTCAGCATGAAAGTTTGTGGCAGTCTTTTAGACGTAAGGTAGGGTGATTTTAGCATTTTGCTTATAAAAACTTTTTTCTTTTATAAAGAAAAAGGGGTTTTATTTTATTGAAAAATACTTGAGATCTGAGTGGATTTTCATACATTAAAGACTGTCTAGATTTTCAACATAAATTGCCTTCCAGCCGTTTTGCTGTCTTTTATAGTCATAAGCCTCTATTGCGACACACTCTACATTATGTATGATATTTGGTGCATATTTCTGAATCAGGTCAAGAGATGTGTACACACCTCCAAGAGGTGTCTTAATAATAGCAAAAGCAGAGTCTTCATAAAGTTTTAAAGTTCCGCTTAACCTCATAATTTGGAATGGCAATTCATCAATATCAACAATCTCATAATTATCTACATAAAATTTATTATTATGTAAATATCCAGATGCTTTGATTGGCGTTCCAATCGCATAATTTGCAATCTCTGGAAAGTCTCGATAATAAATTGGAAAACCTACATTACCATCTTTTGTCTCGTGAACAAAACTAAGTCCAAGCTCATTGTTAATATTGTGTATATAACCAATTTTTTCTATACAATCCATCACATTTGAATTGTCATTATTAATAACCTTTCCAGAAGAAAGCTTTGGTATAATAGTTTCGTCCAACATCAATGAACTTGAATTTTGTTGATCAACCTGTTCTACATCTTCAAGTTTATCATCCAGTGGTTTATTTTTTAATTCAATGTCATTTTTAAATCTAATATTTTGTGTTTTTGGTAATTGGTTTTTTTGAATTTCATTTCCGTAAACAAAATCAAAAAATTCTTTAACTTCAAAATAAATAAAATACGCCAATTCTACACCGCCAAGTTTTATGGCGGTAATTTTTCTCCCCGTATTTGGACAAATATCCCTACACAACCTTTCATCAAGAGTAATACAAACTTTTTTCTTAAAGGATACTTTACCATTATCTTTTTTGATATCACTCAAAAAAACAGTATAAATATGGCTAACTATATTATCTGTTTCTTTAAAATCTTGAAATGACAAGTGGCTTTCAAAACCAATGATTTCATAATCATTGGTTCTTATAATTTTTTGGATTTCAGGCTTTGCTATTTGCTTAATAAATTCTTGATATTGCTTACCTTGCAATCCAAATACAAAATTACTTCTAAAATTTTCAGCCATTTAAATAAATCTCTTGAAGTTTGGTGAAATTCATTTTTACCACTTCTATTTCACAATCTAACTTTATGCTATCATCAATAACAAACTCTTTACTATTTTCAGAGTAGTATGGAATACAGAATTGACTACTAATCTTACTATCAGAAGAATTTGATTGTGATAGGCAAAATTCATAAGTCAATTGTTTAATTATCGCCTCATTAATCCAACTTTTTTGTTTGTATGAATCGTTTTCAAAAATACTATAATTATAATACTTCCAATCCACTAAATAAATAAAGTCTTCAAATCCTTTAAGAGATTTAAAGTCATTTATCATTTCTTTATACATATTTATTGGAATTTCTTTTATTAAAAATAATTTTTCATTTCGATTGATTTTATATTGCCTTCTTTTCCCATTAAACTCGCTACGCCGAAAGAATTTATAAAGTATATCTATTATTAATTGAGATAAATTATAGTCATCTGCACTTAACCCAATATTTGATTCTATTCTTACATTGTATTTTCCATTAGAAATAATCCCAACCTTAATTTCACTTTCTTTGATATTGATAAGCTCTCTAAAATCATTTTTGATAATATCAAACAATGCCCATCTACAAATTAAGTCAGGTCTCATATGCCGATAATTTTTATTTAATTCAAAGTAAAAATTATTACTTAATTCTGTTTTATTCAACCAAATCATATGGTTTTTTGACAAGACTTCTCTCGTTAAGTATTTTCTTTCAGTATTTAACGGCAATCTAGTGTCACAATACAATATTTTTCTATCTTTACTTTTGTAAACAAAGTAATTGCACATATCTTCCCAAACATAACTAAAATTATCAATACCCCAAAATCCCTGATTACTGTCCTTATTAAATTCTAAACTACCATATAAAAAATACTCTACTGCCTCATAAATATCCCAATATTGGTAATTTTTATAAGCTGTGGTTTTATGAATATTATCCAAACAATCTTTTAGAATGCTGATTGTTGATTCAAAAGAATATTCAGAAAATAAACTTTGTTCTGGACTTAGGTATTTATAAGAAAAATTAAAGGCGATTTCTTTGATTTGTTCAGATAATTCCTGCTCCAATTCGTTTGCCAATTCTTTATAAATATAGCAAAATAATTCAATCAATTCGGACGGTACGCCACGCACAATGTTGCGATAGCCAACCATACTCTCAATAAAAATGGCGTTATTACTCAAGAAAATGCCTTTATCCAAATAATTTTCAATTTTGGAATAATCTACTTCTTCAACCAAACCCAATTCTTGAATTAAAGATTCAATTTCTAACTCTTGATAAGTTTTAAAAATATTATCAATCAAATCAATTTTGCTATACAAAACAGTTTCGTTATTATCCTCATCAGTAAAAACATGGGCTCCATTATGATTTTTAATTTGGGTATTATCTTTATTTTGCATCTCCTTATCTAAATATTTTTCTTGGTTTTGACGAAATTTTTCAAAAGTACGATACATTGCAAAAAATAATTTTTTAACATTATCATAACTAGCCTCAAAATTTTCAAACCCCTTAGGCAAAGTAAAAGCCATTTTGCCCAAATATTTATCCTTACGAATACCCACAAATGAGCCACGATAACAATTCGGCTCATTTGACTGAACAACGGCTAATTCATTAAAATTAAACATTGTTATTCTCGTAATTTTGAATTTTTTTAACAAAAACTTCTACTTGCAAAGCAAAGTCACCAAAAGTAACCAATTTATTTTTGTTTTGCTCTACATTTTCATTGCCAAATAGTAGTTTTACTAAGGGTGTTTTATCTCTATTAAAAACACTATCCCAAATAAAAAACATCAATTTACTTTGAATAATAGAATATTCAATTTGATTTTGCTCATTGCCTTTAATAAAATACCTACCAATTTGCTTATCCTCAATACCACGAATATAGCTATGATTAGATTTGATAAATTGATTTAATTTTCTAATAAAATCAACCCATTCACTTTCAGATTTAAAAACAATACCATGTGTTTTAACAAGTTTTGAATCTACATTAATAAATTGCCACTCCCAACGGCGTTTAAAGGCGGTATCCATATGATAAATGGAGCTATCCGAAGTATTCATTGTGGCAATGATATGGAGATTTGGTGGGATTTTGATTGTTTTGTTTACTAAATCAAAATTTAAATAAGCTAATTTTGGCTGAAATGTCTCTAATTTCTTTGCATTATCAAAGCCTTTTAACTTATATTCATCAATTTCTTGGTTTTTATCATAAGAAAAAGTAAACCCTATTAATTCCAATAATCTAAAAAAAGTAACACCATTGATACTTGTATCATAACTTGACCACCCATCATCATCTCTATCTAATAACTGAAATACTGAACCAAAAATGGCTGATGAATTACCACGATTAATTTCATCAATTACAAGAATAACATTTTCAGGCTCTGATGATTTTTGTCCATTTTTATCATGGACAAGAATCATGTTTTTATAAGCTTGTGCCAATGCCTTCAAAAAATGCCCTTCATAAAAGTTATACTCTACTTGACCAGCTCTTGTGATGGGTAGTAATTTACCTATAAAATCACCATAGGTATATTCAGGGTGAAATACAGCTTTAATCACATTTTCAGGGTTCGCTTTTTCGTCAATCCCTAATTCATAAGGGATAATTTCTGATTTAATTAAATGGCTTTTTCCAGTCCCCGGACTGCCAAAGATAATTTTTTGAATTGGTGGCATCATATGAAATTCCTATATTAAATAAATGATATAACTAAGTTACAACTTTCAATGACATTTAATTTTTCAATAAATCATAAATTATCAATCTCTTCCATATTTTCTTTTAATTTTTGAATTTGTCCACTAAGCTCGTCAAGCTTTAGCCGCTCACTTTCAACCACATTGGCAGGTGCTTTAGCAACAAAATTTTCATTGTTTAATTTGCCTGAGATTTGGTCATGCTGTTTTTGCAGTTTATCCAGTTCTTTTTGCAGACGGCCAAGTTCGGCATTTGGGTCAATCAGACCTTTCATTGGTACAAAGACACTCACTTGTCCAACCATGCCAGATGATGATAGAGGTGCTTTGTCGTTATCATTAAGATAAGCCAGACTTTCCACCTTTGCAAGGGCTTTAAATAATGGTTCAATGCGATTGATGGTTGTACGTTCAGTAGCTGTAATATTTTGCAATAATACAGGAAGCAGTCTAGCATTACCCAGCCCCATTTCACCACGAATATTGCGCACCACGCCAATCAAACCTTGAAGCCACTGCATATCGTTTTGAGCTTCTTCATTAATAAATTCTGAATTAACTTCTGGGTAATCTGCTAGCATAATGGTTTTACCGTCAAGGTTTAGCATGGGCGCCAAAGTTTGCCAAATTTCTTCAGTAATAAATGGCATCAAAGGATGTGTTAAGCGTAGAGCTGTCTCAAGAACCGACAATAATATCAAACGTACTTGGGCTTTTCTATCATCACTTTGATTATCATCATTTAAAACAGGTTTGGCAAGTTCTACATACCAATCACAGTATTCATTCCAGATAAATTCATAAATGGCATTTGCCGCCAAATCAAGTCGATACGTTTTAAAAGCTAGCTCCACTGCTTCAATGCAGTTTTGTAAACGGCTCATAATCCATTTTTCGGGTAATTCCCAAAAGTTAGTATCAATATGTTGGGCGATGGTTTTGCCTTCTACATTCATCAAAACAAAACGGGTAGCATTCCAAATTTTATTACAAAAATTGCGATAGCCTTCTACGCGTTTTAAATCAAATTTAATATCACGTCCTGTATTTGCTAAAGCACAAAATGTAAAACGTACCGCATCAGTACCATAAGCGGCTATCCCATCTGGGAATTCTTTACGAGTGGCTTTTTCAATCTTTTGAGCATCTTTGGGATTCATTAATCCAGATGTACGTTTTTTAACCAAACTTTCCAAATCAATGCTGTCAATCAAATCCAAAGGGTCAAGCACATTGCCTTTAGATTTGGACATTTTTTGACCTTCACTATCACGCACCAAACCATGTACATAGACAGTTTTAAAAGGAACTTGTGGTGTGCCATCTTCATTTTTGACAAAGTGCATGGTCATCATAATCATGCGTGCCACCCAAAAGAAAATAATATCAAAGCCGGTTACTAAAACTGATGTTGGGTGGAAGGTTTGTAAAAATGGATTTTGACTGTCCTTTTGTTTGTTACCCGTCCAGCCTAATGTGCTAAATGTCCATAATGCCGAACTAAACCAAGTATCTAGTACATCATCATCTTGGCGCAAGCTGATTTGTTCGCCAAGTTTATGCTTTTGGCGAACTTCGGATTCACTGCGTCCAACATACACATTACCATCATTGTCATACCATGCAGGAATACGATGACCCCACCAAAGCTGACGACTGATGCACCAATCCTGAATATCTCGCATCCATGCCATATACATATTCGTGTATTGTTCAGGAACAAATTTAATTCGCCCATCTTCAACTGCTTCAATTGCGGGTTTGGCAAGTGGTGCAATCTTGATATACCATTGGTCGGTCAAAAGCGGTTCAATGACCACGCCTGAACGGTCGCCCTTCGGAGTTTTTAAGCTGTGTGGTTCTATTTTTTCAAGCCAACCTTCGCTTTGGGCTTGAGCAACGAGTTTTTTACGAGCAGCAAAACGCTCAAGCCCAATATATTCACTAGGCGCATCAATTTGTTCAGTAACGGGGCTGCCAATCTGAGTAAGAACGTCAAATTTATCCAAGATTTCAGCATTGATATTAAAAATATTAATCAAGGCTAAATTTTGATGTTTGCCCATTTCATAGTCATTAAAATCATGAGCTGGCGTAATTTTTACACACCCTGTACCAAACTCTTTTTCAACATAATCATCACCAACAATGGGTACAACGCGTCCTGTGATGGGTAAAATTACCGATTGACCAATCAAATGATTAAAACGTTCATCATTGGGATTTACTGCAACTGCAGTATCACCAAGCAAAGTTTCAGGGCGCGTGGTGGCAACCGTTAGATAATTTTTACCGTCTTTGGTGGTAAGTTCTTTGTTGGCAAAATAATAATTAAAATACCATAAAGAACCTTGTTCTTCATGACTTTCTACTTCTAAGTCAGATAAAGCGGTATGCAGTTTTGGATCCCAGTTTACTAAGCGCTTGCCCCGATAAATCAAACCTTGTTCATGTAATTGTACAAAAACTTCCTTAACAGCATCTGATAAACCATCATCCATAGTAAAACGTTCGCGACTCCAGTCCACACTTGAACCCAGACGGCGAATTTGCTTGGTGATTGTGCCACCTGATTTATCTTTCCACTGCCAAACTTTTTCTAAAAAAGCTTCACGTCCCAAGTCATGACGACTAATGCCTTCTTGACCCAATTGGCGTTCTACAACCATCTGCGTGGCAATACCAGCATGATCAGTCCCAGGTTGCCACAATGTGTTATAGCCTTTCATGCGGTGAAAACGAGTTAAAGCATCCATAATGGCATTATTAAAACCATGCCCCATATGTAGACTTCCAGTTACGTTTGGTGGTGGCAAAGCAATGGAAAAAGATTTGTCTTTATTTAAAGTGGGTTTAAAATAATCATTGTTTTCCCAAAGTTCGTACCATTTTTGTTCAATGTTGGCAGGGTTGTAAGTGGTGGATAGATTTTGAGCAGAAGTATCAGTCATAATGTTCTCTAAAAATTTATAAAATGTTAAATCGCAAGATAAATTAAAAAAATAATTCTACCGCAAAAACAGTTTTGATGGAAACTTTCTTTTAGGTAGGATTTCACAGATTAACAGCTAAGTTTGTAATATTTTGTAAGATAAAATAAAAATAAGCTGATTTTATGGGTGAAATTTGCTATAACTTACAAGAATTTTACAAATGAAATTTAGGAAAACAGTGAATGAGTAACCCATATGACTCCAATAATTTAAATGAATACAATCCTTATCAAGCACCTGCTGCCTACGAAGAAGGATATCAAGATGATTTGGTATTGCTAGATGAACCAAAACGCTTTGGCGCCTCGGCGGGTATGGATTGGATTAAAGAATCTTGGCGAATTTTTAAGTTAAATCCAGGTTTGTGGATATTAACTTTAATTGCTTATTTTGTTATTACTTTTGTAGCGTCCATGATTCCTGTGATTAATATCATTGTTAGTTTTTTAAATGTATTTTTTGTGGCAAGCATGGCGTATATCGCCTATCGTTTGGATATGGAAGAGGGCGCCAGCATTGCAGATTTATTTGCTGCTTTTTCGCATAATCCTATGGGTCAAATAAAAATTATGTTATGGTCAATGGTTCCAGTTGCTATTTCTGGTATTCTTGCAGCAATTTTTATTCCTAACATTACTCATTTATCAAGCGATATTAGTATTGCAACATTGTTTGTCTTGATAATATTGTTGGCAGTCATTCCGCTTCTAATGGCAATGTATTTATCACCCATTTTAGTCATGTTTCATGAAATGCCAGCTTTGGACGCAATGAAATTGTCATTTAAAGCATGTTTGGTTAATTTTTTTCCTATGCTGGTTTTTGGTATTGTGTTCTTAATTATTGCATTGATTTCTACAATCCCTCTAGGTTTAGGGCTTTTGGTAACGATGCCTATGAGCACTATTGCAACCTATGTGATTTATAAAAATACGCTGCTTGGTTGATTCATTAATTTTAACTTGAAAATTTAACTATTTTTTTATAAAATAACCATTTTATTTCCCATTTAAGTTGGCTAATAAGGTTTGGTTTGTGGTGCGGCATATCAAAGTTGGTTGATGATGACGTGGCTGCAGATAATGCAAGTTTATTAGTGCTTAGGTTTTTTGGATACCAATTATGCGTAAAGACATTCACCCAGAATATAAAGAAGTATTGTTTCATGATACCAATGCTGACGTGTATTTTTTGACTCGTTCTACTGTAGCAACCAAAACTACACGCGAGTATCAAGGTAGGGAATATCCTTATTTTCCATTAGATATTTCAAGTGCTTCTCATCCATTCTACACAGGCGAACAACGCAAAACTGCGAACGAAGGTCGTGTGGCAAGCTTCAACAAGCGTTTTGGCGCATTTGCTAATCGTGGTAAAAAATAAGTTGCCAATGCTTATAAAAAACCGTCCTTTGTGGCGGTTTTTTTATGATAAAAATTTTTAATAAAAAATCCGCTTTATTGGTATAAAGCGGATAACAAAATACAAAAAAACTTAGTAAGGATTTACTACTACACTTTGGTCAGTGTTAATAATAACTTCTGATGGACGGTCTACAATAAAACGCACTTCATGAGTGTTGGCATTTTGTCTTTTTACATAGTTGTCGTATTCAGGCGTGCAGCCAACGCAGCGACGCATATTATCCCATGGCTGACGCACCAAATGTTCATAAGAACTGTCTACACTATTGGATGCAATTGAAAATGGTAAGCCAACAACATGCAGTGCTGTGCCTGCAATGGCTCCCGCCAATTGAGCAGGTTTGCCAACCAATAAATCAGCAGTCATTGTACCATAATTAGGACCAAAGTCTTTTTCATCAATTTCCATAGCAGCATTGGCAGTGCTATGAATGGCAACCACGGCGGTAAATGCACACAGTAGATGTTTGATTTTCATACAATTATCCTTATTGGGAAATACCCAAATCTTTTATCTATTACAGCAAGTTTAACAGTGATTAGCAAGCGTTTGATACAGTTAATTGGGTAAGCGGCAAATTTTTCCGATGGATGAAACATTAGACTAACCAGTGAAGGACTGACAATGCGGACAATAGACACTAGCTCGCCCGGTAATTTTGATATTTTCTAGTAATGTTCCGCAGTCAAGACAGGGCTGCCCCTCTCGTCCATACACCAAAAGCGTTTGCTGAAAATATCCTGCCTTGCCATCACCAACCATAAAGTCTTTTAGACTTGAACCGCCTTTTTTAATGGATTTATCCAAGATGATTTTGATGTTATTTGCTAAGATTTTCAACCGTTCTTTAGTTAATAAATAAGCAGGTGTTGCAGGGTGAATGTGGCTTAAAAATAAACTTTCTGCAGCGTAGATATTGCCTACACCAACAACAATTGTTTGGTCCATAATGACCGTTTTAATTGGTTTTTTAATGGGATTTTTGCTTTGCCAGATTTTATGATATAAATAACAACCGTTAAAATCGTTTTCTAAAGGCTCAACTCCCAAATGAGCTAAGTATTTATCAGCTAAATTTTGCCCATCGATATAATCATCGTTATCCGCCCAGGTAATGATGCCAAAGCGTCTTGGGTCGTGATAATATAAATTGGTTAATAAACCATCTTCACCAATAAAAGTCATCACCATATGGTCATGCTTATCTAATGTTTTATCAGCATCAACGCGGCGCTGCTGTAAACTGCCTGACATGCCCAAATGTACCAACAAAGTCTTTTTGGTGTGGTCGGTTTGGTGGGTAAAGTATAGCAGTAAATATTTAGCACGGCGAACGGCTTTGGTGAATTGATAACCAATCAAACTGGATAAATCGTTTGGTAAACATTCACGCAACCTTTTTCCTGAAGTATAGACTTTTGTAACGGTTTGCCCAATCAAAGGGTTTAGACTGGTTTTAGTGGTTTCAACTTCAGGCAACTCTGGCATATTTTTCCTTGTTAGATTATAAAAAGTTAAATGATTAATTGAAGAAATTACGTACAAATTTGTACATTAATTAGTGCTTCTGCGTGCCGAAAGCACGCTTGGCTGTTGTTCAATTTTACCTAAAAGGCGCGATAAGTGGGCAATACCTGCCACTTCCACAAAAAATTTCATGCGACAAATACTTTCATCATTATGGATGGTTTCAGCTCGATGAATATTCACTTTTTCGCGGTCAATTAAATTGACTAAATCACGTAAAAGCCCATCTCTTGGCGTAGCCTCTACAGTGATGGCAGTTGGTTGATATCGTCCAAAATGCTCTTGCCAATGCGCAATAACAACACGGTCTGGTTCTTTTTCAATTAGGCGTAAAAATTCAGCACATGATTGTTTGTGAATACTGACACCACTAGACAAAGTAATGAACCCTGCAATTGGTTCGCCGTGTACGGGGCTACAGCATTTGGCAAGATGAATTTCTACATTATCCAAACCTTCTAAGTCAATTTTATACTTATTGGGTCGTGATACAGGCTTGATTTCAATGGTGGCTTCTTGAACGGGTGGGGTTTTTAAGCCTAATTTATCTGCTAATTTATCTACTAAAGCTGATGTATTGAGCTCACCCATTGCCAAGGCTAGATATAATTCATCTTTATTCTTTTGGCTAAAATCCTGACACAGCTCATTAAAATTAATTTGATTAAGAGAAAGTGAAAGCCGTTCAATTTCTTTTAAAAACAGATTTTTCCCCGTTTCTATGTTTTTATCACGGTCTTGTTTATTAAACCATTGTCTTAGTTTGGCTTTGGCTCGGTTTGTGTGAATATAGCCTAATGATGACATCAGCCAATCGCGGTTAGGTTCTCTGCTGGCTTTGGTGATGATTTCAACTTGATCACCAGTTTTGGGTTGGTGAGTCAAAGGCACGTAACGCCCATTAACTTTTGCTCCTTGAGCTCGGTTGCCAATGGCTGTATGTACATAGTAAGCAAAATCCAGTACCGTTGCTCCTTTGGGAAGCTCAATAATATCGCCATCGCGACTAAAAACAAAAATCCGCTCGGCATCATCGATTTCAAGCTCATCTTCGCTTTGTTCATTTTTATCACCTGATAGTAATTGACGAAGTGAACTGATTTTTTGGGTGAGATAATCGTCTTGTTTGCCTTTTAAACCTTCTTTATAATTTACGTGTGCTGCTTTGCCTAATTCGGCTTCAAAGTGCATATCAAAGGTACGAATTTGAATCTCTAGTGTGCGATTTTCAGCAATCACAACAGTGTGTAAGGATTTATAACCATTGGGCTTTGGGTTGGTGATGTAATCATCAAATTGTTCTGGAACATGTCGCCAAAGTCCATGCACCACGCCAAGGGTGTGATAGCATTCAGCATTGGTATTAACCAGCACTCTTAAGGCTCGAATATCATATAACTGGTCAAAAGATAAATTTTTCTTTTTCATCTTTCGCCAAATCGAATAAATATGTTTAACTCGTCCTGATATTTCGCATGAAATGCCTGTACGTGCCAACTCATCTTTTAAAATCGCTTGAACTTTTTCAATATACAGTTCGCGTTCACTACGTTTTTCAGCAAGCAAGCTGGCAATTTCTTTGTATTCATCAGGAGCTAAATAACGAAAAGCCAAATCTTCCAATTCCCATTTTAATTGGGCAATGGACAGCCGATGAGCCAGTGGTGCGTAAATGGTCATGACTTCTCTAGCTACACGTTTTTGGCGGTCGGGTGTGGCAAAAGATAATTCACGCATGGCAAAAGTGCGTTCAGCAAGCTTAATTAAAACCGCACGCACGTCATTGGTGGTACTAATCAGCATACTGTAAATAGTGGATAACTGTTCGCGCTGATTGTTTTCAAAATAATCTTCAAGACGTTTGTTGCCTTCAATGCTTTCAGATAGTTTGCCCATTGCTAACGTATCAGCAACTAAATGAGCAATGTCTTGTCCAAAATTTTTTGCAATGGTATCTGTGCTGATAAGCTCACGTCGTGCTGCTCGATAAAGCATGGCAGCTACCAAAGCATTTTCGTCCCAGTACAGATATGCCAAAATATCCGCCATACCAATTCCAGTTGCATAGGCGCCTGAACGTACAGCGTGAGCTTTATTGGTTTGGATTTTAACAAATTCACACGCCCGACGAAGCATTGGTAAGCCATCTCTACCAATGCGTTCAGCAACCACCTTTAACCAGCTTTGTATATCAATATCATCTTCACTAATACTAGCGGGCACAGTTTGACTGTTGGAATGGTCAAGTTTGGTGGTGAGTTTGCGACTGTCTAGTTGCGATTTGATGTCTGGGTGAAGTCGTTTTCGGGCAAGGCTTGCGGTTAGACTGGCACTATCCTGACTGCTGTCATTGCCATGCAAAAGGGGTAGGCTATCTCGTATCTGTACCACGGCATATCCTTTTATCACTATTTGCTATGATTGAGTTAGTATAACATAACTATTGATTTTGTTTATCGTGTTTTGGTTAGCGTCGTTTTGCAGTTTTTATCTGAATTCTTACGCAATTTACCCAAAAATATCGTTAATTTATTGCAAATTTTTGACCAATTTTGATGCAGTTTGTTATTAAATTTGAATTTATCATCAGCCGTTTATAAGTTTAACATTGCAGGTTATCGGAAATATGATTTTTGACTAATTTTTAATCTTGCGAGGGAAAAGATGAATTTTGTACAATGGTAGAAGAAATATATCTTTTATCTCAATAAAGACCATAAAATTTTAACTTGTGCAACGAGGATAGGGTATGTATATTCAATGTAAACATTGCAATCATTGTGAAAAAACAGATAAAAAGTTTTTTGTTAGGCTTATTGGTGCTGCCACTGCAGGTATGGGTTATTGGGCTTGGGTGGCGTACTTTTTTGCAGGAACAGGTTTTGCAATGCCAATCTGTATTGCAATTATGGCAGGGGGCGCGGCGATGTTGGCGTACGCTGATACAATTATTCCTTGGATTTCAAAAAGATACGATTGCCCAAAATGCAAAAATAGTCAATGGATTGCGATTGATGATGAGACAGCACAGAAAGTTCAACAACTAAATAAAGAAAAAGAACAAGCAACAGAGGAAGCAAGACTAGCTCAGGAACGTGCTCAAATGCTTGATAAAGAAAATGTTAAATATAAGTCAGAAATTGAAGCATTGTCTGACGAATTAAATCAAAGAAAAAATGAACTTCAAGAATCTATCAAGACACTGATTCAAATGATTAAAGCAAATGGTAAACATGTTCAAGAAAATGAGTATGATGGTAATAAGGATGCGTATATTAAAAGATTAGAAGATGACATTGATTTTTTAATGGAAGAATTGGAAAATAAAGAAAGTACAATACTAAAATTAAATCAAAATCAGCAAGAAAAGTTAGCAGCCATGACCATCTCTTACATTAAACAGGAGAGAAAAGTCATCGAAAGAATTCAAGCCAGATTTAATAAACTGTATACCAAAATCACTATTAATGATAGGTCTTATAAATATCTTGCCCGCATAAATGAGAATGAATTATTAAAATTTGAGCAAAAAATTCAGGAATTAAATAATGGTCGTACTGATTTTCGTGATAATATTTATGGTGCTGATGTTAAAGAAATGGATTTTAATCAATCAGGTCGAATCTATATAAGAAAAATTGATAATAATTACAATGTGGTTTGTGTAGGAAATAAAAATACCCAAGCTAAGGATATTGAATGGCTAAAAAGAAACTACCCTAAATAATAATCATCAATAATACAAAAATAACACCCTATTTCAGGGTGTTATTTTATTTACCAAACTAAATTATAGTAAATGCGCGATGGCATCACGTTCATCAGTAAGTTCTTTTAGAGTGATGTTGATGCGCTCTTGGCTGAATTCGTCAATTTCCAAACCTTGAACGATTTTGTATTCACCATTTTCAGTGGTTACAGGGAAACCAAACATAACACCTTCTGGAATGCCATAAGAGCCATCCGATGGAATGCCCATAGTTACCCATTCGCCATTGGTGCCAAGTGCCCAATCACGCATATGGTCAATTGCAGCATTAGCAGCAGAAGCAGCAGAAGATAGACCACGAGCTTCAATAATGGCTGCACCGCGTTTACCTACAGTTGGTAAAAAGACATTTGCATTCCATTCTTGGTCGTTAATCATGTCTTTAACACTTTCACCATTGATGGTTGCAAAGCGATAATCAGCATACATAGTAGGGCTGTGGTTACCCCAAACGGTTAAGTTTTTGATGTCTTTAACCGCTTTACCAGTTTTTTTGGCAACTTGCGTTAAAGCACGGTTATGGTCAAGGCGTAACATAGCCGTGAAGTTTTTTGCTGGCAAGTCAGGCGCTGATTTCATGGCAATGTAAGCGTTTGTATTGGCAGGGTTGCCAACAACCAACACTTTAACATCACGGCTTGCTACATCATTTAAAGCTTTACCTTGTACGGTAAAGATTTTGGCATTTTCTTGTAATAAGTCAGCACGTTCCATGCCAGGACCACGAGGACGAGCGCCAACAAGTAAAGCATAGTCAGCATCTTTAAATGCCACATTTGGGTCGTCAGTACCAATCACATCAACCAATAATGGGAATGCACAGTCATCAAGCTCCATAATCACGCCTTGTAGGGCTTGTTGGGCTTTTTCTACTGGAATTTCAAGGAGCTGTAAAATAACTGGCTGGTCCTTGCCAAGCATCTCACCTGAAGCAATGCGGAATAATAAACTGTAGCCAATTTGACCTGCAGCACCAGTAACAGCAACACGAACGGGTTGTTTACTCATGATATTGTCCTTAAAATGGTAAAATTTGTGATTTACAATATGGCAAAATCCACCTAAATTGTAAAATCGTCTTAGTTTAGCATGTACAAGTATAAATCGCAAAGCCTTTTTAGGCTTCATTATTTTTTAAATGTTGTCTAATGTGGGTTGGCTTATAACATACAATCTAATAATTATCTAATAATTAGCACAAAGTTTTGGGCGTTTTTACACTCAACGCACTTACGGCACAATTTCTAACTTATGAGTGGCGCCATTGATAACATAAATATCTTTACTCTGAGCGGCATGCGTGCAGGTATAGCTTGAACCAGTTGAACCAGTTGTGTACCATGTATCACCTTGAAAGTAATATTCATAGGTTTGCCAGCCTGTATAACCGCCATATGTATTTTTAGCATTGACATTTACGCAAGCAAGATACACTGGAAAACCTACCCATCCTTTACCCTCGTGTGAGCTTTTAAATGCGGAAAGAAAACCATCAAACGCTAACGTAGTTGTATAAAATACTTTGACAGGTTTCATGTAAAATTCAATTTTTGCGCTGTCATAATCTAACAAATTTCTTTGCAAATGCTGCCTAACGCTAGATTGGTAATTGCTTGGATAAGCACCATAATTTGCGCTGTGAATTTGCTTCATAGATAAGGTATCTAACACAGGTTTGGTGGTGGCCACAGGTTTGGTGGTGGCGCAGCCTGATAATAATGCCAAAGTGGTCAATGAATAAATAATAAATTTTTTCACAAAAAAGCCTCTGATAAAATCAAAGGCTTATTCTAGCATTTCTTGTAAATTTATCAAAATGTTACCATGATGGCGACACATTTCCCATACGTTGACTAATCGGCATACCATGCCCCATTAAAACGCTGTAAATGGTGGTGTTTTCCATGACATGCTTAACATAATCGCGTGTTTCACTATAAGGAATGGCCTCCACATATTGGTCAGCAGCGATAGAGCCATGTTTAGGTAACCACTTTTTAGCAGCTCCAGGACCAGCATTATAACCTGCAGTAGCAACAGCGATTTGACTACTGGATTTATCTGATAAATCTTTTAAAAACCAAGTGCCATAACGAATATTAGTATCAGGATTACTCATATTACCAGCAGATTCATCCATACCGCGGGCGATTTGTTTTGCAGTGCCTGGCATGATTTGCATTAGCCCGCCTGCGCCAACGCCTGAGCGAGCATTTGTTTGGAATCGACTTTCTTGGCGCATAATTCCATATGCCCAAGCAGGGTCAATGCCAACACCACGACTGTAACCAACCACGCTACTTTGGTAAGGCATTGGGTGGCTAATAGCACCAGCACGTAAAGCAGGCGTGTTTTCCATAGCGTATATACTGCGATTGTAAATTCCTAAATCATGAGCGCGTTTAGCGGCAGCAAGGATTAATGCGGTATCATTTTTTTTGTTTGCCATCCGTACCGCCCAGTTCCATTCTCTTTGAATGTGTTCAGGATTGGCGTTATTTTGAATCAGTAAAAAAGCACGTGCAAAATAAGGGTCTTGCATTACTCGTTGTTGGTCTTTTTGGCTGATGTTTGGTAGGTGTGAACCGCCCAAATCTTGAGCAGTTAAAGCAATACCTAAACGGTCTTTGGCAAGTAAGCCATAATAATCAATTCCTGTGGCAAGCTGTCTATAGATATTTTTGGCGTCATGTTGTTTGCCTGTTTGCTCATAACCCCGAGCCAGCCAATATTGCCATGCTTTTTGACTTTGATTTTCTACATTCATAGCAAGTACAGCATTGACGACATCTTGCCATTGACTAAAATAAATGGCGGCTTGAGCATAATCTTCAGCTTCTTCTTGGTTAAAGGGTTCACCTAAGCTGTTTCTAAACCAATTTACTGCCTCTATGTTAAAACCATCGTCAGTGTTCATATTCATACGTTTTACAGCGATGCTTCGCCATGCATAGCGTTTTGCCATATCGGATAATAAAGGACGTAGACGGGTTTTGTCTTGGTTGATGTCGTAATTGAGCTGACTGGATGCATCCCAATAAGAACGATTTGCCAAAAGACTGATGGCATAAACATATAAATATTGGTTGGTTTGACTGTAAGGCTGATTGGCAAATTGAGTAAAAAAGGCATTGGGGCTGTTGCGAATGCTGGATAACGTTCCATAGTCAATTGCCAAATTCAGCGAGCGTGCCAAATTAACAATATCATTCATTTTATTTAAAGGGGCTTTTTTACTGGACAATTGACGATTATCAATTCGCATCATGCGAATCAGTTGTTCATGTTTGTCAGTTTGAGTGATGCGTGGGTTATTAACCAGCTCACTGGCAAGTTTTTCACATAAAGGCTGTTTGATTTGTGTGTTAAGCCAAACATTGGATTTTTGGTGTAAAGCCCGCATATCGCCTGAACCGTTATAACCAAGCCCAATAGCGCATGCCTCTGATGCGTCAGCGTTTTGAATTGAATGCGCTACTGCTCGTACAGCAGAATAATCACCCGATTTAGCTTTGGTTTCAGCATAGTCGGCCGCCAATTTTTCACTCATGACGTTTTCAGGATATTTTTGCACAAAATTATTAATGGTATCTGGCGACTGACTGTCTAAATTGTAATTAAGTCGCCAATAGGCAGGATAGACAGCAAACAATGAACCCTGCATGTTTTGCTCATATTGATACATGGCATTGGGACTGCTTTTTTGACGCTCAGCTTCCATAAATTGATAAACACTGTTGTCATAACTGTAGTCATTAGCACACGCCACCAAGCTTGAACCAACCAATGTGCCAAATAGAGCAACTTGGATAAAAAAAGAACGTTTGGATGTAGGAAAATTCATTGCTATTTGCTTAGATTAATTATAAAAATACTCAGCTTAACAAATTATTTTTACATTTATCTAAGCTGCTGTATAAAATTTGTAAAATTTATCCAAGTTTTTTTAATAAAACTTAGAAATGATTGGTTTACACAATAAACATTAATAAAAATCATGATATAATTAAAAGTTTTAAATAATAAACTAATTGAGTTTATCAGCCCTTGGAGAAAACCATGACCGCTCAAACTTTTAATCCAAAAACCGCCAAACCCGTTCAAATTATCAGTCAGCTTCATCAAATTGATGAACCTATCAACCAAACCATAAATTCATTACGTCCCAAAAAAGTTTTTATCACCACTCAGGGCTGTCAAATGAATGAATATGACAGTCAAAAAATGGGTGATGTGCTTGGCGATAGTCATGGCATGATTGTAACTACTGATATTAATGAAGCTGATGTTTTAATCATGAATACATGTTCTATTCGCGAAAAAGCTCAAGAAAAAGTGTTTAGCGAACTTGGCAGATGGCGAAAACTCAAAGAGAAAAATCCAAATCTAGTAATTGGTGTGGGCGGCTGCGTCGCAAGTCAGGAGGGTGAGAATATTCAAAAACGCGCCCCTTATGTTGATATGGTATTTGGTCCGCAAACGTTGCATCGACTGCCGGAATTGTATGATAAATCTGCCAAACAACACGACCAAATTCCTAAAAATCGCATTGGCGTGGTGGATGTATCATTCCCTAGTATTGAAAAGTTTGATTTTTTACCAGAACCAAAAGTAGAAGGTTATAAAGCTTTTGTTTCTGTTATGGAAGGCTGTTCAAAGTATTGTTCATTTTGCGTGGTACCCTATACGCGCGGTGAAGAACTATCACGTCCTTTGGATGATGTGCTGGCTGAGATTGATATGCTTGCTGAGCAGGGCGTGCGAGAAATTAATCTTTTGGGTCAAAATGTCAATGGTTATCGTGGCGAAAAAGACGACGGTACAATTTGTCGTTTTAGCGAACTTTTGCATTATGTATCACACATTGATGGCATTGACCGTATTCGTTTTACCACAAGTCACCCTCTAGAATTTACAGATGATGTGATTGATGCTTATAAAAGCATTCCAAAACTGGTATCTCATCTACATTTACCCATTCAAAGCGGCTCTAATGCTGTTTTGGCAGCGATGAAACGTAATCACACAGTAGATATTTATATCAATCAAATTAATAAACTGCGTGCGATTCGCCCTGATTTGCACTTATCCAGTGATTTTATTATTGGCTTTCCAAATGAAACGGATGAGGATTTTTTAAATACGTTAAATCTTGCCAAAGAGCTTGATTTTGATCATTCTTACAGTTTTATTTATTCCAAACGCCCCGGAACCCCTGCATCAGATTTGCCAGATAATGTCAGTTTTGAGACAAAAAAAGCCCGTCTTGCCACTTTTCAGGAAGTTATCAAGGAATCTACTTTTGCTAAAACCCGTGCAATGGTTGGTCAAACCGTAAAAGTGTTGGTTGAAGAGCCTGCCAATCGTCGTGAAGGCTTTTTGCATGGCACAGCAGATAATACGCGTTCCGTTATCTTTAAAGGTGATAAATCGCTTTTGGGTCAATTTGTTTTGGTAAGAGTAACCAACGCAATTAGCATGCATTTGGTAGAAGGTGAGATTGTGGATATTTTGGGTTAAACTATTTTGAATCAAGTTTAGACAGTTTACCCGCCCAAACTAAAGAAATTGTTTCAATATTTAAAAGTTTTATATCTGCTAATTGCGCTATAAAGAGTTGGTAATGAAAATGCCTAGCTGTCTATAAATGTCAGCTAGGCTTTTTAATCGTTTTTGGTGTTTAGGATTTTTTGTGCATTGCATTAAAAACAGGTGGTAACGTTTGAGCTTCTTTGGCGGTAAGGCGCTCAGGCGATAATCCCCTGATGATGGGCAAATCTTTAATTTTTTTATGATTTTTTCTATAAAGTAGTACGGGAATGAAACGAACAAATTCAAATAAATGTAAATATTCTTCTTCATCACCATCAAATTTATCATCATCGTCAGGGCGAATGCTGGCAATTTTTAAAAGGTCTCTGATTTGAGCTTGTTCGTCTTGACTTAATGCAATTTCACTGATTCCAAGTCCTGTGATAAAGCCGCCCGCCCAATTTTTTAATGCTAAAAACCGTTCAGATAAGTCGTGTTCGTCATCAGGAACAAGCGGGGTAAATGCATAAGCATCATCTTGGTCTTTTAATTCAAAGCTAATGTCTTCGGCGTATTGGCTGATAAGTTCTAAAGCATCATCATCAGGACGGCTTAAACAAAGCTCATCAAAAAGCATTGCCCAAACATCTTTGTTTGCAGGAAGACAGGTTGTCATAACAGCGGTAATCAAACCATGTAATTCACTGATGGATATATCATGCCAATCATCAAAAGCCGCTTGCCAGTCGCTAAATCCAGAAAAATCATCATTCATTAAAACATTCCTAAAAATAATCCCATTTTAAATGGCATCATTGGGTTAATTAATAAAAAACACGTTTCATTAAAACTGCAAATTGTGCCTTTAAGAAAATACGTTTTTATTGATAAAAGATGCTAATCAATAAACAAATTCCGCCATTTTACCACTGTTAAAACAAAGGTTTCAATGAGAAAAACCTTAAGAAAAATGTTAAATATAACGCAAATTTTAGGGTTTTGTTAAAAAATCTCTTAAAGGTTGAACACTATCCATTGGGGTGATAAAATACGGGGCTTGGAAAGTAATCATCTTTTTAAATCAGAATAACACATAGGCTAATACCTTACAGATTGTTCTGTATATTGAACATGATAATATAACTCATTAAAATCTTTTAACAGGAAACCATATGATTTCCCAATTACAGCTACTTGAAGCTACTATTTTAGAATTTAAAGAACGCTATCATATTACCGCAACCGAACTTGCTAGCCTAAAAAATAAATTAGCACAAGATAATACCGCAGGGCAATTACTAACGCTTAGTAAAAATCTGGATTCTGCAAATGAAGAAATTGCTACATTGACCCAAAAAATAAATGAATTGACTGATGAAAAAAATCAATTAACCAATAAAATTACAACACTTGAAGAACAAAATACCCAACTAAATAATCAAAATTGTGAACTTGCTCTGAAGCAAAAATTGGCAGTTGAGCGAGTAGAGGTGATTACCAACTGGCTGACCAAAATTGATAATGGCACGATTTAAGGTATAATTTTAGGATTTTTTATGAACGTTCTCGATGCCTTTGCCGCCTTTGAAAAACACGGCAATAAAATGACACCGAAAAAAAACAATGACAACAACCAAAATATTAGCGACCAAAAAGATACTCAAAATCTATCTCAAAAAGAAGAGAGTTCAACGGTAGTTAATCCAACTCAAACAAAAGTGCAAGAAACCAAAATGCCTGAAGACACCAAAGTTGAAAAAGTGGAATTTTTACCTGTAGATATTAATATCGCAGGCACACCACACAGAATCACTTGCCCTGCTAATGAAATTAACGCTTTAGAAGATTCGGTGTCGCAAATTAATAATCAAATTCGCAGTATCCGTCAAGGTATTAAAAATAAAAGTCTAACTAATGAAGAACTTTTGGTGCTGACTTGTCTTGAATTATGTGACCAAATTCGTTCATTAAAAGAAGTCAGTGCTAGCCAAGATGAAGAAAAAGACCATGCTATGGTGCTGATTGCAAAAATGATTAAAGATGCAAAAAGCGCCTTATAACCATCAAAGTTACGTATTTTTAAAGCAAGGTGAATTCCTTGCTTTTTTTTATGCTTTTTAATTTTGCTTCGGTGTTTTTTTGAATATTTATAACTGTAATTAGAATAAGGGGGTTTTTAAGAAATTTGCGATAATGACGCTTTTTTAGAATTGTTAAAATATGCAAAATTTGGATGTAGTTTTTTCTGATGATTGGATAATTGTTCTATTTTTTATACTTGGGGCATTATTACATGGCATAACAGGGTTTGGTTATCCAATCGTTGGCACAGCAATCATTGCCAGTTTCTACCCATTAAAAGTTGCTGTGGCGATGGTGGTGGTGCCGTGTGTGGTACTTAATTTAATGATGTTACGTTCAGGTGGCACAATTATTAATAATATTACCCAATATGGTAAAGAATATTTTTGGTTATTTTTTACTAGTTTTTTGGGCGGTCTTTTGGGGGTGCAGTTTTTGTTGGTGGTTCCTGAAAGTTATTTAAAAATTTTTCTAGCAATAACATTATTATTTTATGTTTATACCCAATATTCACGACATCGCATTTACTTTACTCATGACAACAAAACCATGGCAATTTTTGGATTTATTGCTGGTGTTGTTGGCGGCGCAACCAACGCCATTGTGGCGTTTTTGATGATTTATCTTTTGGGAACTAAACGCAATAAAAATGAAATGGTGATTGTTAATAACTTAAGTATTTTAATTACCAAAATCATTCAAATTTTTGTGTTATTTCCGGTTATTACAACCTTTGATGCAAAGCAAAAATGGCTTTTATTGACTGTGATTGTTATTTCACTATTTTTTGTATATTTTGGCTCTCAAATTCGTCATCGTTTACCGCAAACGGTGTTTAATCATATGATTGCTGTTATGTTATTTTGTTTGGGATTATATGCACTATGGCAGGGCGTGCATGCGCTTGGGTCTACTTAACAGCTTTTTGCCAATCTAGTATTGCTTTGATGTCGTTGCCAATAGCAGATTGTAAGGTGGATAAATCAGCGTATTTTTTTTCATCATGTAAATAATGTAAAAAAATTACTTGTGCGATCAATCCATACAAATTGCCATCAAAATCTGGAAAATACACTTCCAAACGATAATCGGCACCATGAACGCTCGGGCGCGTGCCGATATTAACCGCGCCTAATAAACTGTTGGGGTGAATTCCTAAAATTCCTTTGTGATGACTATGGGTTAAATCACAGGGCTTAATCAGTTCATCATTTTGATTAAAAAATAACACATTTGCCCCAAATACGCCTTTTAATGCAGGTTTGAGCCGAGACAGTGAAATATTGGCGGTTGGAAACCCTAGTGTTCTGCCAATTTTATCGCCGTGAACAACTGTGCCTTTTATACTATAGTCTTGACCAAGTAGCATTTTAGCAGTGGTTAAATCTCCCAACGAAAGTGCATGACGAATTTGTGTTGAACTGATGCGTGCGTTTTGATGACAGATAGTTGTCAAATTATCAACAATAAACCCTTGATTTTGTAAAAAATTTTTATCACCTAAACGGTCATGACCAAAGCGAAAATCATCACCAAGCATCAAATGATTGGTGTTTAATTTTTTTAGCAATTGTGTGAAATCTAAAGCTGATAAAGAACGAAATTCATCATTAAAATCAACTACTAATAAATAATCAATGTCCAGTTTTTTGATAATCGCTGATTTTTCAGCCAAGTTACTTAGACGTGCAGGTGGATTGTTAGGAATAAAAAATTCTCTTGGCTGTGGCTCAAAAATCATCACTGCCGTATGCAAATGCTGCTGACTCGCCATATTTTTTAAAGCATAAAGCATGGTTTTATGTCCAAGATGCACACCATCAAAATTACCTATGGTTAGAGCAATCTTGGGCAATGGAGGCGGATTTTTGGGGTCAAGATGGATAATTTGCATATTTTTTTAGTTTTATTTTGATTTGAATAAAATTTGGTATTGTATCATAGGTTATAAAATCATGCGTTTATAAAATCATGGTTTGTATATTTTGCCTAAAAGTGCTAATCTAAATACGATTCAAATAAAAAAAATCTTAATGAGCATAATAAATGACAAACGCTGTCTTGCAACTTGAAACTTTATATCACAAACCAATTGACCAAATTAATGAAAATGAAATCATCACTGCTTTAAAAGCATGGGATGATGAAGATAATTTTATTCCGATTATTGAACTTGTGGATGCATTACCATACGCTCAGCAAACCCCGCAAATTTTAAGTGAACAGGCAAGAGCGTGCAATAATGTATATTGGCTTAATAAAATTCCTGAAAATATTCCTTATCTTGAACGTGCTTTGTCTATTTTTCAATCTTTAGAAAAGGATTTGGGGAATGAGCAAGATTGGAATTACAAAATTGGTTATTCTTATTTTTATTTAAATGATAAACAAAATGCCAAAAAACATTTAACGATTTCTAAAGATTATAATAATGAAGAAGATTTATTAAGCTGGATTGAACGCGCCGAGGAAAAAAACATCAGCACTTTGGACGCTGAAAATGGTGGATTGGGAACGGTGGAATATGACTTGGAGGATTTTTTTGCATTACTGGAAAAAAAAGCCCCAAAAATTGCTAACAGTTTTAATCAGCTTGCCAGCAAAACTGAACTGAGAGTTTTTGAAAAAAAACTAGGCATTGTTTTGCCTGAAAGTTTTGAACAACTGTATCGCACGTTTAATGGACAAAAATTTGGGGCAAAATTTTCAAATTTGGAAGATTTACACCGTTTTTTAACATTAGAAGAAATTATTTCGGTGCAAGATGCGTATGTTGATAAACTAACCAATACTTATGGCGAGTCGTGGCAAGATATTCGTATCAGCCAAGAAGATATGATTTATGATGAAGAAATCAAAAATCGCCTATATCATCGGTTATGGATTCCTTTTGCAATCAGTGAGGATAACACAGAAGACGAAGAAGAATTTAATTTGTTGTGTTTGGATTTAGACCCCAATACTGAAGGCAAATTCGGGCAAATAATTAGTATTAGCTTTAGTGATGATTTGGAATTGTATCTTATTAATTTGGAAAATTGGTCGTTAAAAGAGGAAATCCGCAGTATTAACAGTATGTTAAAGCATGATTATTTGGTATATGATAATAATGAAAAGTGTTTGGTGATTGATAATCATGAACCATTTGATGATGAACTGATTTGCTATCCTGATAATGAAGAACAAAACTTAAAAACATACATTGAAAAAACATTTGGAAAAATCAGTCACACCATTAGTGATATGACCCCCAATAAAATTACCTGTGATATCCACGTAATAAGCCCAACTGATAAAACCCCTTATTATACTTTAGTTACCAGTGGTATGGGTGCGTACATGATGAGTGTACCTGATGAGATTACTCCTGCTTACTCTGAACTTTTGATTCGTCTACCTGCAGATTGGCAGTTAGACAGCGATGATGAGCGCGATTTTTGGCCAATTAGACAGCTAAAAAATTTAGCCTGTTTACCATTTTATCGCCAAAGTTATTTTTCCAGTGGTCATACAGTATCTGTAGAAACTTTGGCAGGAACAAATTTTGAATGCATGTTACTTTTAGAGGCTGATGATGGTGATGATATTGCAGTTGCTAAATTATCAGAAGATAAAAGCGTTATTTTTTATAGCCTTGTGCCACTTTATCATCAAGAAATGCTGTATAAATTGGACAAGGGAAATATGGCTTTGATGCAGGCACTGGAAGAGGCGCAAATTCCTTATCCGCCAGTGGTGGATATTCACCGAACCAATGTTTGTGAAAATTATTTGCCAAATGATAAGGATTTGTCAGTATTTGATGGGGTGTTTTGGTCATTTAATCACGTTTATTATTTAACTTGCATGCAATTTTATCAAGCGCTTATGGACTATAATACAGAGCTGGATAATGATATTAGTGGCTTTAACCCTTGGGAGATTTTATGCAAAGAACCTATGGTTTATGTGATGTATCAAGCCCGTTTGCGTAGTGAAGATGATTTGCAAGGCAATGAAATCTTAAAATACCCTGAAGTTTTTTTAGGTGAATCTGATGGCGATGGTTACTACCATACAACCGTTGTGTTAACCATTCAAGCTAATGATGATAGGGTAATTACAGCCATTGAACTGTTGCACCAAATTCAAAACGCTATTGCTAATAAAGAACTTGGTGAACATGTATTCTTTGAAGGTTTTAAAAAGGTTGGCACAGTCAGCGACCTAAGCGATGAAGTGCCAGTAATAGAAGTATTGTTTGGTAGTTAGTGATGATTAGTGTGGCGTTAGACGCAGATTTTCACGTCCTAAAATACGAACCACACGCCCGTTCTCAAAATAGATACTCAAATAATGTTCGGTATTTTTGACGTTCTTTTTGCCAGCTTTACGCCCATCTGTGCCTGCTTGATAATTATATAGATAGTCAAAACGGTTGGGATTTAGAGTGTCGCGCATGGCAGGACTGCCTAATAGATATAAAACTTGGTCTTGACTCATGCCTACTTTGATTTGTGCAGCTTGTTCAGCAGTGACGGGTGTGCCTTGGGGTAAATCGATGGTGTAGACCCGAAACATATTACATCCAGATAAAGTAATGGCGGTAAATAAGGCAACGGGTATAAATTTTGCAAATAATGTCATATAGTTTTCCGCATTCATAAAAACTGTGTTATACCAAAAAACAAAGCACCAATCAATATAAATGCTTGTGTTTGCTTTGGTATTTTATTTTTGGTTTAGTTTATCATTTTTTGACGAATAATTTGAATAAATTTGTGGTAAAAATAAATTTGTGGTAAATTAGGCAAACGTTAAAAATTAAACAATTATTAAAGGTATTTTTATGAGTTTTACCAATAAAGATTTGCGTAAAGTGGGCTTAAAAGTAACATTGCCACGTATCCGAATCTTGGAACTTCTTGAGAGCGCTGAACATCATCATATGAGTGCTGAAGATGTGTATCGAGCGCTTGCACAGCAGGGCGAAGATGTTGGTTTGGCAACGGTTTATCGTGTTTTGACTCAGTTTGAGCAAGCAGGTATTGTTGAGCGTCATAATTTTGAAAATAATTTATCCGTATTTGAAATTGTTCAAGATGAACACCACGACCATTTAGTGTGTGATGTGTGTGGTAAAATTGAAGAATTTCATAATGATGCCATTGAGGCTGAACAGCACAAAGTTGCCCAATCACATAATTTTAAACTGACAGGTCATTCTTTGGTGTTGTATGGCGTGTGCAGTAATCCTGATTGCCAAAAATCCTTAGAAAATCAATAATAAAAATCCTACCAAATTTGGTAGGATTTTTTAATAAGTATGATATGCTTACATATCATCCATGCTATCATCGGCTTCTGGTGGCGGTGGTGGCATGTCATCAGACTGACAGCTGAATTCATAAGTTTTGCCGTCTGCAACTGTTACTCCAAAAATCGCTTCACCATTTTTGGCGTGCCATTCGTATTTTGAAGCTGGATTGGTTTCATTAACAAAACGCATACCACTACCCGAAACAGCGCGAGTTAAGCTGATATCTTGATTGTTTAGCGTTAGGCTAGGTGCAGTTACATTTAATAATGCTGTATCTTTTTTGTATTTAACATTGACAGTGGCATTTTGTTCGCAAGTATAGTGCTCTACCATTTTACCGTGATGGTGCTTGCCATGATGATGGTGATGCATGTCATCTGCTGGCATATCATTTGGTTTTGGATTGGTGGCGCAGCCTGTCATAATCAGGGCAGAAAGCACACCCGTTGCGATGAGTAGTTTTTTCATAAAAACTCCAAGATAACAAAAATTCACTAAAAACTCAAAATTGGTTCATATTTTACTGCAAATTGTATCAAAATGTGTAACAGAAGTTTTTGTCAATGGTATAAAATTGTGAATTATTTTATCTATAATTTTGATTTACGGTTTATTTTTTGGATTTAAATTGTGTTAAAAATTGCTTATTCTCCGATTTTTTGTTTGCCACTTCCACCAAATCATCGTTTTCCAATGGAAAAATATCGTTTATTGCCCGAAAAGTTGTTACAAGAAAATGTCATCACTATAGATAATTTATTTACGCCACAAAAAGCTAGCAAAGATGAAATCTTAACCACGCACACCCATGATTATTATCATGCATTGATAAATCTTAATCTAACCAGTCGCCAAGCTCGTATGCTTGGGCTGCCTTTAACGCATGATTTGGTAGAACGTGAACATTTTATCGCTCATGCGACCTATGAATGCGCATTGCACGCCCAAAAACATGGCATTAGTTTATCAACTTCGGGCGGCACCCATCATGCGTTTGCTGGGCATGGCGAGGGTTTTTGTATTTTTAATGATATTTGTATGGCAAGTCATCTTTTATTGCAAAGAAATCAAGCAAAACGCATTTTGATTGTAGATTTAGACGTTCATCAAGGCAATGGCAATGCTTCAATCATGGCAAACAACCCTAATGTTTTTGTCTTTAGCATGCATGGCAAGAAAAATTATCCTTTTAGAAAAATCCCATCTGATTTAGATATTGACTTGGATGATGGCACAACCGATGATGAATATTTGGCGATTTTAGATGAAAATTTAACCAAAATTATGACCCAGTTTTATCCTGATTTGATATTTTATCAGGCGGGGGTTGATGTTTTGGATGTAGATAAATTAGGCAAATTAAATCTAACCATGTCAGGCGTATCATATCGTGATGAGCGGGTGCTTATGTGTGCTAAAAAAGCAGGCATTCCTATTGTGGTGGTAATGGGTGGTGGCTATGCGCCCGATATTGAAGTGATTGTGGAGGCTCATAGTCAGGTGTATTATCATGCTAAAAAATTATGGGGATAAAATATAAAATTAATTTATAAAAACAAATTGTGTTATATTAAAGAAAGTAGCAAATAAAGAGATGGGTATGAGTCTAAAACAGCGGTTGAACTTAACAACACCTATTATCCAAGCGCCAATGGCAGGAGCTAGCAACGCATCTTTTGTGGCGTGTGCATCCAATTTGGGTGTTTTGGGTTCTTTGGGGGTGGGTATGATGTCTTGTGATAAAATTCATAGTGAAATCAATACGATAAAATCCCTAACTGACAAACCATTTGCGGTTAATTTGATGATTTTGCCTAAAGAAAAAACTCAAAAATACAGCTCACCCATGCCAACTTGGTTGAAAAATGTTTATGATGAATTGGGTGTGATGCCTGTTTTGGATGATTATCCTGCTTATGATTTTGCCAAACAATTTGATGTTTTATTGCAAAATCCAGTACCTGTAGCTAGTTTCACATTTGGAATTTTGGACAAAAGCCAGGTTCTTAAGCTGCATGACGTGGGAACTTTAGTGATTGGCACAGCAAACCTGCCTGAAGAAGCCAAACAATGGCAAGATATTGGAGCAGATGCAGTGATTTTACAATCCGGGGATGCTGGCGGTCATCAAGGCGGATTTTTAGACGAAGATGCAGAAAAATTATCTGCTTTAACTTTATTAAAATTAACTCAAAAACAGGTATCCATTCCCTTAATTGCTGCAGGTGGTATTGACAGTAAAGTCAAAATAGATGAACTTTTACAACATGGCGCAAATATGGTGGCTATAGGTACGTTATTTTTGACCACCAAAGAGAGCCCAATTCACGCACTTTATAAACAAAAACTGCTAAAAGCCAAGCCAAATGATACCGTGATGACAAAAGCGTTTTCTGGAAAATGGGCGCGCGGAATTAAAAATAATTACATCCAAAGAACAAGTCAGGTGAGTTCAAAAGATTTGCCAGAATACCCCAGTCTAAATGCCATGACCAAACCACTGCGAGCGCATGGTGCAAAAACTGACAATCCTGATTTGTTATCATTGTGGGCAGGAATTTCAGTTGGTGGCTGTCGTGACGAGACAATAGCGCAATTGGTCAAAAGGTTGGTTTTACCAACGGTTGATTAATGATTGTAGTAGTTATCAATTCCTAAAGCCACCGCTTGTACCAGTTTTTGACGCTCTTTGGGGTCTTTGATAAATGCTTCATCACTTTTATCTACAATCACACCAATTTCTATCAATACTGCTGGAATTTTGGTGGTTTTTAAAACGACCAATTTATCATGGTGATAAATACCAAGTTTTTCATCAACCAAGGATAAGGATTTTTCATAGTTGCTGTTTGCATGGTCTAAATTAGACGTGCGTTTAATAACATAAAAGGCGTTACCAATTGACTTTGCCAGTTTTAGTGAGCCAGTATAATTGCCATTTTCGCGGGAAATATGAAATGACGAACCAATAATAGGGCGTATGGTTTGGTAGGTGTCAATATCGCCTGCTTTAATAGCGCGTAGATTAGCAAGTTGGGTGCTGTCGTGATGAATGGAGATAAACACCGCTTTTTTGTTATGAGAGTGATTGTTGGCAAGATTACTACGTTCTTGTAATGTTTTTTCATCGCTAGCTTGTCTGGTTAATTCTACCTGATAACCTTTTTGAATGAGTAGTTGATACAGTTCTTGAGTAAAAACGTCATTGTAGTTCACTTCAGGCATGCCTGTTAAGCTGATTGCCCCAACCCCAAGCGATGAACCTTTGGGGTTGTGTCCTGAATCTAAGACAATGAACGGTTTTTGACTGCACGCAACTAAAAATATCAGTGAACATAGATAAAAAAATCGCATAAATTTATCCTATCAATAGCTTTTTACTGTGTTTCTCAAGCAGCCAAAGTAGGCTGATTGCTGCCACTGCCAAAGACATCACCAAAGCCAGCCAGAACCCATAAATGCCCAAACCAAACCAAAATGCAAAGATTACCCCTGGGATAATTCCAAAACCCCAAAAACAAATCATATGAATTATCATTGGACTTTTGGTGATTTTATAACCACGAAGAGCGTAACTTGCAACGCATTGAATGGCGTCTACTAACTGAAATGCTGCTGCAAACAATAAAAGCGTACCACAAATATCAATTACTGCCAAATCATCAGTGTACATATCAGCAAGTTTGTAACGAAAAATAATTAAAAAACTTGCCGTCAAAAACGAAATTGCCATAGCGCTACTAATAGCAACCCCTGATACATAACGAGCTTGTTGAGGATTGTTTTGACCAAGATTGATGCCAATTCTTATGGTGCTGGCAATTCCAATGCTTTGGGGAATCATAAAAATCAAACTGGTTAAATTAATCACAATCTGTTGGGCAGAAATAAGTTTGGTAGTATCCCCATCCAATTTAGCAACTAAAAAAATAATGCAAGCAAATAAGCTTACTTCAATAAAAAACGACAAACCAATGGGTACGCCAAGTCGGGTAATTTCACCAAATAATTTGATATCTGGTTTTCTAAATTTATCAAACAGCCCAAAAGGGGCAAAAAATTTATCTTTGGCAATGTATAAACCTAAAAGCAGTGCATTTATCCAAAAGACAATTGCTGTTGCCAATCCACAACCTGCCCCACCAAGCATTGGCATGCCAAATTTGCCATAAACAAACACCCAATTTAGAAAAATATTGGCAAAAAAACAAATCCAGCTAACAATCATGATGGCTTTGGGTTTACCAAGACTGGATGCGTAAGCGTGTAAAGCTCGGTGTATTAAGGCTGCTGGCATGGCAAAACCAATAAACCATAAATAAAGCTGACTTACTGCAAGGGTTTTGGCTTCTAAATTTAAAAATTTATCAAAAAAACCAATCACTGACCAAACCAAAAACAGTCCAACCACTCCCAAAAACAATCCATACCAAATTCCTTGCCAACCAAGGTTACCAATGGCTTTTTGGGTGTCATTGGTATTTTTGTGTTTGTGTACGCCAAAGGCTTGAGAAATCATTGGGTTTAACGCGGTCATAACCCCAAGCAGGGTAATGTATACCGTAAAAAATACACTATTACCCAGCCCAACCGCCGATAAATCAGATGTGCTGATACTTCCTGCCATGACCGTATCTACAAAGCCAGTACCAACTTGGGCAACTTGAGATAGTAGCATGGGAAGTGCAAGCGCAACCAGGGCAGCAAATTCTTTTTTATATGCCGAAAAATTATAACGGCTAATATCCAATAACATTATTGTACTTCCTTCCACCAAGGTGTAGTTTGGTCATTTATAGTAAAATTTTGTCCAATTTTTGGCGTGATGAATGCAACGTTTTGTTTTGTAGCTTCTGCTAAAAATCGTTCAGCAGGTTCATCCCACTTGTGATAAGCAAGGTCGTATTTACCCCAATGAATCGGTAGGGCAAGTTTGGCTTTAGCGTCTTTGACTGCTTGCACCGATTGTTCTGGAAACATATGCACATCAGCCCAATTCACATTATACGCTCCATTTTCCACAAACATTAAATCAAAACCATCATCGGGAGCGTATGTTTTTGCGATGTCAGCAAAATGGCTACCAAAACCACCATCGCCTGTAAAATACAATGCAAAATCAACGGATTTCACCACCCAACCTCCCCATAAGGTTTGACTTCGGGTGGATAATTTTCTTCCGCCATAATGTCGTGATGGCACAAAGATAAATTCAAGCCCATCTAGATTTTGTGTATCATGCCATGCAAATTCTTGAATTTTATTTTTATCCACGCCCCATTTAACAAGATGAGCTTTGACACCCAGTGGTACAAGAAATTTTTGGGCTTTTAGATGGATTTCTTGAATTGCTTTCATGTCCAAATGGTCATAATGGTCGTGTGATAAGATGACAATGTCTAAATTTGGTAACTCGTCTGTTTTAGGTAGATGAGTCATTGAGTAGGGCTTTCCACCCAAGGGGATGGGTGATACCCGATAAAATACAGGGTCGGTAATGATTGTTTTATCGCCCATTTTAAATAAAATGGTGGAATGTCCAAGCCAAGTAAAACTGTTGTTTTGCAAGGGAATATTTTTGGTCAAAGGCAAAGTTGGTAAAGACTCCTTGGGATGTTTACCGTCAGCAGGATGAAAAATATTTATGATAAAATCCATCAAATTTAGGCGTTCATCCTCAGAAACCCCCGCGCCTGAACCGTCTACAACCAGCGGTTGCAAGTTTTCAAATTTGCCGTTTTGATAATTGGGAGATTTTTGCATCGTTTGTAGGGTCTGACTGTCAGGGCTTCCCCCAAAAACAGCTGAATTTAAAAATGCAATGGCGCCAATCGTCAGTATTAAAGCTATAATAAGTATACATTTGAAAATAAAAATTATCATAAAAGACAGCAAAATAAAAACTTTTAATGATAAAATTACTTACTTTAAAAATCAATGATTATTTTTATCAATTTAGTGCCACATTATGCGTCTTAATCACATTATTAAGCCCAATTCCACAACTACCAACATTATTGAAAATCCTGATAAACACCAAGCCCATTTTATATCAATTATTGATGAATGGCTAAAAAGTCTGTACCGTGAAAATTATTCAATAAATACCATTTTGGCATATCAAGCATCGTTATACCGTTTTTCAAAGTTTGTTGCTAAAAATACTGCATTACAAGGCAATTGGCAGACGTGTCAAAAAAAACAATTAGCACTATTTTTTAGTGGTCGTTTGGAAAGTGGTCAAAAAATACCTACCATAAAGCAAGAACTATCCGCTGTCAATAAATTTTATCAATACGCTATTGCACAAAATTTAACCCAAAATAACCCAGCTGCTACCTACCGGCTAAAAAGCCAGCCCCGACCTTTACCCGTGATTAGCGATGTAGATTTGATAAGTCAGCTGCTTGACCACCCCGCTCCAGAAAATCAAGTGTTAGCAAATATTTGGCAGCGAGATAAAGCCATGTTTGAATTGATGTACAGTAGTGGATTGCGACTGTCAGAGCTTGTCAATTTGAATGTGGAAGATGTGGATTTATCAGACAAAACAGTGCGTGTGGTTGGTAAAGGAAATAAAATGCGTATTGTACCTGTGGGCGCTCAGGCCATAACAGCCATTACAGTTTATTTGCCAATAAGACAACAATGGCAAAAAAATACCCAAGCATTATTTGTTAGCCAAAAAGGTGGGCGTATTACTCAGCGGGCGGTTCAGCTTCGTTTAAAGGCATGTGCTCAAAATGCGGGTATCAGCCAAAACCTGCACCCGCATATTTTACGCCACTGTTTTGCATCACACATGTTGTCTGCTAGTGGCGATTTACGAGCCATTCAAGAAATGCTTGGTCATAGCAATATCAGCACAACGCAGATTTACACACAGGTTGATTTTGGCACATTATCAAAAACTTATGATAAAGCTCACCCAAGAGCCTCTCAAAAAGATAAAAATCAAAATTAATGATGTATAAAAAAATAAAAGCCAGATAAAATCTGGCTTTTGGATAATTTGGCGTCAATCGTATTTAGTTTAGTTCTACTTGTACGTGACTGTTAAACCAAGTAACCGATACACCCACATCACCGCGTTTTACGGCATTTTTTACGTTTGGACTGATTTTGCTTCTATCAATCGCTTTTTGCAGTTGGTTGCGTTTATTTAGGTTGCTTAAACCGCAGTCATCACTACCATCAGAGGAGCTACCATTATAGACATTAGCACGGTCTTGACGGATGATTTGACCAACAGAAGATAACTTTGAGCCATTTGAATTGTATAAATCGCTTTTATCAATATAAGTATCAAAAGAACACAAATAGCCACCATCACCAGCAGAAGCACTCAAACTAGCAACACCTAAAACACCTGCTACTAAAAATTTACCTAACGTTTTCATAACCTACCTCTGACTTATCAAAAAATTACTTAAATCAATTTTTTTTAAAACACTGTAATAAATAGCGTTTTAATTACCTACTTTCATTATAGTGTCTTGATAAAAAGAGCTGTAGCGATTTTTGGTGAAGTTTTGTAAATCAAAGTAAAACTTGCTGTTTGATTGTCAGTTATGGTTTATTTATCAAAAGATTTTGCATTGGGTGTAATGGATTTTAAAAACAATTTGAGTAACTCATCAAGACAACTGATTAACAATAAAGTGGTATCATAAGCAGCAAGCAATCAAAAGTTCAAAAAAGCATTGTGTAAAATACCCAAAATTTAGATTTACCAGTTAAATTAAGACAGTTAATATTTACACCAATTTATGAATAAATCCAAAATTGGGCAATTTGAGTGTATATTTATTAGCAAACGTGAATGTTGTCACGCACAAAAAGAATTGGAGAAAGTAAATGTATAAAAAATACTTTGTATTGGTTTTTTTGACAGTGTTATTAGCTGCTTGTGGTGATGCAGGTTCAAAAAATACCACCAAGATAAATGATACCCAGCCCAGTAAAGATGAGTCGGATAAAACAGGCATTGTAGAAAATGCTAGACAAGTTTTAGATACCTTAAATGTAAAATCAACACAATTAAGTGATATGTGGGCGATACAACAGGCATTTCAGCGTGCTGGCGTTACACCTGATATAGAGCAAGTTTTACAACATAAAATGACCCAAGTAAAAAACCAAGCAGACGTCAAAACAATTATCAATGAGCAGCTTGTACTTACTCAAAATCTACAAGATGAATTAAATGGATTGGAACTGCAAAGTCAAGAAGGTAAGGATGTTGTTCAAAAAACTACCGATGCTGCTCAAAAAATGCACAATGGATTACAAACAATCATAGCCTTAGATTTGCAAAATCCAAATGATATGGCTGCGATTAATCAAGCTGTGATGCAGATACAAGAAGGAACAAATGCGTTGTCTGATAGTATGAATGATTTTTTAAATCTGGCAAAGGATTTAGGATTTGATACCAAAGCGGCTATTGAAAAATATCAAAAATATCAGCAATCAATCCAGAATCAACAAACAAACTAAAGTATGATGGTTGTTATAGTTGATGGTTAATGACTAAAGATAATTTTAGTATCAGATGTATTGATTTTATTGATGGATAATATTCATACTTGAATAAATAGTAAGTATCTAATCATTTAAGATAACCCAAAATTAGCAAGACGGCAGGAATATTTAGCAGTCTTGCTAGTTTTATGATTTAACTTTTTATCTTGTTGTTTTGTCTAAACATTGGTAATTAAGTTGGTTAAAATTAATTTTGCAGGCTTAAACGATTAAATCACCTTCAAACACACGTAAAAATTAACTGATTATAGCGACTGCAAGGTGTGTTTATGGTGATTAATTTTTTTATCAAATTGCCGAAAACCAAACAATAATACCCATGAAATCAACAGATAAATGATGCCAGCGGCAAAATAAATTTCTAAATTTAGATAGGTTTTGGCAATGATGGCTTTAGAGGTGTACATCAAATCTACAACTGTGATGGTTGATGCCAGCGCCGAACCTTTGAGCATAAAAATCACCTCATTACTATAAGCAGGTATCATAATCCCAAAAGCACGTGGCAGGGTGATGCGTTTTAGTTTTTGACTAGGCGACATGCCTAAGGCATCAGCAGCTTCTAACTCACCCTTAGGAACAGCATTCATTGCACCACGAACAATTTCAGCAATATAAGCAGCGGTATTTAGCGTAAAAGCGATGATGGCGCACCAATAAGGCTGGCTTAAAACAGGTTTCCATAAAAAACTGTCTTGAATGATTTTGAATTGTCCAAGCCCATAATAAATTAAAAAAATTTGCACCAAAAGTGGTGTGCCTCGAAAAAAGAAGATATATAAATAAGGTGGTATCCATACCAAAGGATTTTTGGATAATCGTAAAAGCCCCAGCGTAACCCCCAAAATCAATCCCAAAACACTGGAAAGTAACACTAATTCGACAGTGGTCAATGATGCTTTTAATAATTCAGGAAAATTTGTGATGATTGCTTGCCAATTCCAACTCATGCCTCAACCCCTTGTTTGTGTAATTTTTTGGCATAACGAGCTGCAGGATTAGCACGCCATTCACAAAAACTAATTAAAGAAGTAACCACAATTGTTAAACCCAAATAAACCAGCGCAGCAACTAAAAAGAACGTAAAAGGTGCTTGGGTGGATTGAGCAGCACGTGATGAGTAATAAATCAAATCTTTTAAGCCAATCAAGGAGACGAGGGCAGTGTCTTTGAGTAGTACCAAAAATAAATTACCCAAACTAGGCAAAGCAACAATCCACATTTGGGGAAGAATGATTCGCCAAAAAGTCTGAAAGGGTCGCATACCAAGGCTTTGAGCGCTTTCCCATTGACCTTTGGGAATCTCCTCTATTGCCATACGAAAAACTTCGGTGGCGTACGCTCCAAACATCACCGACAGCGCCATGACACCAGGCCAAAAGCTGCCCAATTCAATGCGCTGAGTATAGCCAATTTTATGAGCAAGGCTCGAAACTAAAATTTCAGCCCCAAAATAAATTGCAAAAACAACTAACAGTTCAGGCAAACCACGCACAACAGTTGTATAAATATCAGCCAGTTTTTTAATAAACCAAACTGGTGAACGTTTGGCAACTGCTCCAAGCAGCCCAAAGAACAAACCAAAAATCAAACTGGTTAAACTAAGTTTGATGGTTAGTATTGTGCCTTGTAATAATAAATTGCCATAGCCATATAAGTCAAACACAATCATCGCCTTTTGACAGGGTAACAAAATTTACTATTTTAGCAAAATTTGGGTAATTATGTTGGCTTATTTTGTATCTGCTTTTACTTGGGTTTTTGTTTGGGTTTCTTCATTTTGAGCGGCTGTTCTGGTTGTTCGGCTACTTAAGGCATCACCAAAATGTTTTTGTACCAGTTTATCATAAGTGCCATCGGCTTTGATTTCATCAAGAGCTTGATTAAATTTCCCCAAAAGTTCATCATTGCCTTTATTGACTGCAATCGCAAAATTGTCATGAATGTCAATTTCATCGCCCTTAATACTAAAATCTTTACCCAAATCGCTAGTTAGCCAAGTTAAAGCGGGTAATTTATCGCTAAGTACAACGGTTGCCCGGCCGCTGGCTAAATTTAAAAAGGCATTATCCAGAGTATTGTGCATTTGTGGGGTAACTTCTGGGTAGGTTTTATCCAAATATTGGCTTGAAATAGTCGAACCTTGCACAGCAATGGTTGCTGATTTAATATCGTTGGTATTTTTTGGGTCAAAAGTACTGTCGTTTTTGGCAAGAAAAACCAGCGTGTTATTAAAATAAGGTTTGCTAAAACTTACCTGTTGACTGCGCTCAGGCGTAACGGACATGGCTGAGATGATGGCGTCAAATTTGTCTGTTTTTAAGGCGGGAATGATACCATCCCACTCTTGGGCGTTGATTTGGCAGGTTACCGCCATTTTATCGCATAAGGCATTGGCAATATCCACATCAAACCCCGCCAAATCTCCGTTATTAAACGTATAATTAAAAGGAGCGTAAGCGCCTTCAGTAGCTATTCGTAAGGTTTGCTTTGATGTATCATTTAGTTGCCCAGTTTCTTGGGTTTTAGTTTCTTCGCCACAAGCACTCAAAAGTAATATGCCCGAAAAAAGAGCAGCTTTAAACATATTTTTCATCAAATTTTCCTTAATTTAAAAAATCCCTATTCGTTAGGGTGGTCTAAAATATATTTAGAGATAATTTTCAAACTAGAGCAGCGCCTAACGGATGCCTGACACTGCTTTGTATGCTCAGTTTATGTGAGTAATTTTGAATGGACATTTGAAAATGGTGTTATCCAAAAAACCATCAGTTGTCATTGGGTGTGATTATTTACTGTCAGCAGGCTTTTTGTCATCAGCTGTTTGAGTTTCACCAGCTTCTAGGCTTTTTAAATCCACACCAAGATGTTTTTTGGCGATTTCATCATATTTGCCATTGGCTTTTAGAGCGTCAATAGCTTTGTCAAATTCGCCTTTTAAAGGGTCATCTTTACGCACAGCAACAGCAACAACGTCATTGGTATTGATGGGTTTGCCTTGCACCTCATAATCTTTGCCAGCATCGGTTTTTAACCAATCCAAAACAGGAGCAATGTCTGAAATCATCAAATCAATACGCCCTGCGGTCAAGTCAAGATAAGCATTATCTTGTTTGTCATAGGTTTTTAAGGTCGCTTTTGGTTGATTTTTGGTTAAATAATCTGCGGCAACAGTGGCTTGTTGAGCGCCAACAGTTTTGCCAGCGATATTTTCCATGGTTAAATTTTCACCTTTTTTAGCAATTAATACAAAGGTGTTGTTAAAATACGGTTTACTAAAATCAACCACCGCAGACCGTTCAGGCGTAATGGACATACCCGACATGATTGCATCGGCTTTATTGGCTTGCAAACTTGGGATTAAACTGTCCCAATCGTAACTTTTAATGTCGCATTCAACCTTCATCTCATCACACAAAGCAGCAGCAAGGTCAATCTCAAATCCTACTAAGTTTCCTTGGTTGTCCAGATAACTAAAAGGTTTAAAACTGGATTCGGTGGCAATACGCACAACTTTTTCATTATTGCTTGCCGGAGCTTGTTTGGTTTGTTCATTGGTTTTTTCATTTGAACAGGCTGAAATTGTCAATGCAGTAAAAGCAATTAAAAATAATTTTGAATTTAATTGAAATTTCATAAAAATTCCTTGTTAATTTGGTTTAATAAATAACCATGCATCAGTCTTTTTGTTGATTATTTGGCAGCTTCTTGTGGTTTTTCATCGGTTTTGGTGGCTGTGCTGTCTTGTTCTGGAGTTTTAGCTTGTGCATTTGCTGCAAAATGTTGCTCTTTGATTTGTTCTAATTTGCCATTGGTTTTGAGTGCACCTAGCGCTTTATTGATTTTATCTTTTAAAGCGTCACCTTTACGTACAGCAATGCCTAAATTATCACCATTGTCAATTTCATCACCAATCAGCCCAAAACCTTGGGGGTTTTGTTTTAACCAATAAGCCGCTGATGCTTTCTCCGCCATGACTGCTTGGTTGCGTCCTGCTTTCATATCCAAATAGGCATTTTCGTAGGTATCATACAGTTGTACACGGTTGCCATCTTTGCCATCGTAGTTTTTGCCGATATATAGTGCGCCTGTAGTGCCACGCTGACCGCCAAGTACCATATTTTTAATGTCTTTGGGGTCAAAGCTGCCGTCATTTTTTGCCAACCAAACGATAGTATTGGCAAAATATGGGTCGCTAAAATCCACTTGCTCTAAACGTTCTGGTGTGATGGACATACCTGCAATGACTGCGTCATATTTTTTGGTTAAAAGTCCTGGCAATAAACCATCCCAGTCTTGAGCTACCACTTCGCATTTGGTTTGCATTTCTTCACAAACAGCATTGATAACATCAACATCAAACCCAATAATTTTGCCGTCCGCAGTTGTGCCGTTAAATGGCATGTAATTAGCTTCAGTAGCAATTACCAATGTGCCTTCGCTGCCTTTATTATCGGTTGCTGCTGATGTGTCTGATTTTTCTCCAGAACATGCGGTTAAAGCAATACTAAATAATAAACCAGCACCAATTTTGGCATAGGTATTTGCAAAATTTACCATAAAAATTCCTTAAAAAAATAATAAAAAATAACTAAATAAAAACAACTGTCTTAATTTTGATGTGATGCCATAAATTCTTTGACTCGGGCAGATTTTGGATTGTCAAAAATCTCATCAGGCGGACCCATTTCTTCAACGCGTCCTTGGTGCAAAAATACCACTTGGCTGGATACCTCGCGAGCAAAACGCATTTCGTGAGTAACAATCAACATGGTTCGACCTTCATCAGCAAGTTCCTTCATAACCGCCAAAACTTCATTGACCAGCTCAGGGTCTAAGGCAGAAGTTGGTTCATCAAACAATAAAACCCGCGGTTTCATTGCCAGTGTACGAGCGATGGCAACTCGCTGTTTTTGACCGCCCGATAGATTGTCAGGATAAGCATCTTTTTTTGAAAGCAGTCCAACTTTATCTAATAGACGTTGAGCATCAGCGATTGCTTCGTCTTTATTAATGCCTAATACTTGGGTTGGACCTTCAATAATATTTTGCAAAATTGTTTTATGAGGCCAAAGATTAAAATTTTGAAATACAAAACCAATTTTTGAACGCAGTTTTTCAAGTTGTTTGGGATTTTTGGCAACCAATTCGCCTTTTTTTTCAATTAATTCTAATTTTTCTTGTCCAATAAAAATTTCACCACTGCTAGGTTTTTCTAATAAATTAATGCAGCGAAGTAAAGTTGATTTGCCTGAACCGCTCGAACCTAAAATACTAATAACATCGCCATCGTGGGCAGTTAAAGAAACACCTTTTAATACTTCAAGCGAGCCATAATTTTTATGAATGTCTTTTAAATTAAGAGCAATGGGGCGGTCTGTCATAGCATAATCCATTTGGTTAAACTCTATATTTTCACTTAAAACACCCTAAAAAGGCAACAGTTTTTAAAAAATTTTTAAAAAAATTATTTTTAATAATTTAATATTTAAAAAACGACAATTTTTTTTTGTTAAAAATCAAACCATGTTATAATTGGCGAATTTATAGATTAAAGACAAGTAAATGGTGTGTTATGCCCAAAGCAAGCCTGCAAAACCCTAATTTTTTAAATCGTCTGTGGCAAGGATTTTTAACTACCGTTGGCACAGAACGATTTTTTAAAATTTTTTCAGGCTGGGTAAAATGGCTTGGTTTAGTTGCTTTTATTTTGCTTAGTGTTGGTATGACTTGGGGGCTTATTTTTGCACCTACTGATTATCGGCAAGGCAACAGCTATCGAATTATTTTTATTCATGTGCCAACAGCAAGTCTTGCAATGAGTATTTATTTTGCCATGGCAGTTCTTGGGGTTATTTTTTTGGTTTGGAAAATTAAAACCGCCAACATTGTTGCTCAAGCCGTTGCCCCGATTGGTTTGATTTGCTGTGTATTAAGTTTAATCACAGGAGCGATTTGGGGTAAGCCAACCTGGGGAACTTATTGGGTGTGGGATGCACGCTTAACCTCCATGCTGATTTTGGCATTTTTATATACGGGGGTTTTGGCGTTGTTTAGTGCCTTTGAAAATAGCCAAAATCGCGGTAAAGCCGCAGCAATTTTATCGATTGTAGGAGCGGTCAATTTGCCAATCATCAAATATTCGGTTGAGTGGTGGAATACCTTACATCAAGGTTCAACGTTTACCGTAACCAATGCCCCAAAAATGTCAGCGAGCATGTGGGTTCCGCTGCTGCTGATGATTTTGGGTATGTATTTTTTGGCGGCAGCATTGACCATTTATCGTACAAATTCTTTAATTTTATTAAGAGAAAACCGCAAAACGTGGGTTATTGATTATTTAAAAAAACTTTAAAAAACCGTAATAGCCAGTAGGTAAACCAGCCATGACAGTGTATTTTTCTAGTTTTTCTGAATTTTTAAATATGGGCGGACACGGACCGTATGTGTGGTCGTGTTATGTAATTACAATGATTGTGCTATTTTTATTGATTTTATTTACCAAATCAGAACGTAAAAATGTAATAGAAAAACTCACTCATCAATCAATACGCCAAGAACGACTGACAAACAGACAGCGTCAACAATTAAAATAATAAGGTTTTTGTATGAATAATGCTCGCCAAAAAAAGATGATTTGGGTGGTCGCTATTTTATTTGGGGCGGTAATTGCCGTTAGTCTGATTTTATATGCCATTCGTCAGCAAACAGATTATTATTTTGACCCGACCATGATTTCCCAAGGAAAAGCACCTGAAAGTAAGCGCATTCGTGCAGGTGGAATGGTTGTAGCAGGCAGTGTTAAACGTGACCCTAATGACCCTGTGAATATCCAGTTTTCTATTACTGATTTTAAATCTACCGTTCCTGTACAGTATCGCGGCGTATTGCCAGATTTATTTGCTGAAAATTCTGGCGTGGTGGCAACAGGCGAATTAAAAGATGGGGTTTTTGTTGCTAGTGAAGTTTTGGCAAAACATGATGAAAATTATATGCCACCAGAAGTTGCTAAATCACTCAAACAGGAACATAAAGAACGCGGTACTTCGGTTGAAAATGGACAATTTGTTCCAGCAAATCCAATGAGTGAAATGGATAAAAATCAAACTTCAAAAGATAGCCAAGACAAATAGCCAAAATAAACAGTCACAAATAAAAAAACCACTTAAAAATTTTAAGTGGTTTTTTATTTAATTTACTAATTAAGCATTACGACCATACACAGGGAATTTATCGCAAATGGCAGAAACTTTTGCCCGTACTTCTTCTAAAGTTTCTTCGGCGCCACGAGCATCTAGCACATCGCAAATCCAACCTGCCAGCTCAATACATTCAGCTTCTTTAAAGCCACGTGTTGTAATAGCAGGCGTGCCAAGTCGGATTCCTGAAGTTACAAAAGGCGATTTAGGGTCATTGGGTACTGAATTTTTGTTTACAGTAATGTGTGCGTCGCCCAACCATTTATCCGCTTCTTTGCCTGTAATGCCTTGTTTAATTAAACTAATAAGCATCAGATGGTTTTTGGTGCCACCAGAGACTACATCATAACCACGAGAAAGGATGGTGTTTGCCATAGCCTGAGCGTTTTTAACAACTTGCTGCTGATATTGTTTAAACTCATCAGTCATCGCTTCTTTAAAACAAACTGCCTTACCAGCGATGGCATGCATTAGAGGTCCGCCTTGGGTGCCGGGAAAAACTGCTGAGTTTAATTTTTTCTCAATTTCTGGATTAGCTTTAGCTAAAATTAAACCAGCGCGTGGACCACGTAACGTTTTATGAGTGGTTGTGGTGGTTACGTCAGCAATTTGAACGGGGTTTGGATAGATGCCCGCCGCTACAAGTCCGGCTACATGCGCCATATCTACAAACAAATAAGCACCAACGCTGTCAGCAATTTCACGGAATTTTTGCCAGTCCATGACTTGACTGTATGCTGAAAAACCAGCAATAATCATTTTAGGTTTATGTTCTTTTGCTAAACGAGCAATCTCATCATAATCAAGCAGTCCATTATCATCAATGCCATAATGCACCGCGTTGTATGTTTTGCCAGAAAATGAAACATTTGCCCCGTGGGTTAAATGTCCACCATGGGCAAGACTCATACCAAGCACGGTATCCCCTGCTTCTAGCAATGCAAGATAAACGGCTGCATTGGCATTTGAACCAGAGTGTGGTTGGACGTTAGCATAGTCAGCGCCAAATAATTCTTTGGCACGGTCAATAGCAATTTGTTCTACAACATCAACATTTTCGCAGCCGCCATAATAGCGTTTCCCTGGATAACCTTCAGCGTATTTATTGGTTAAAATTGTGCCTTGCGCTTCCATTACGGCAGGAGAACAATAATTTTCAGATGCAATTAATTCAATATGATCTTCTTGACGACGTGATTCAGCGTCAATTGCAACGCCAAGTTCAGGGTCAAAGTCGTGCAAAGAAATTTCTTTAAACATAAATTTACCTTGTGGTTTGGGAGAATCAGATTAGTTTAACATAAAATTATCATTAATTTCACCAAATTTGACTGACCAAAATTACAAAAAAGATGAGTAAAATTTAATTAGCAGATAGATTTTTATGATAATTTAAAGACAATATTTAAAAATACTGTATCACATTGATTAAAATCTTTGCGGTATAATACAGCAATTTTTTTATATAGCCATGATAGGTTATACATTTTTAAACAATTAAATTTCAATCATTCAGTATAAATATGCATTTATTTTCTCATCATAAATTTTCTTATCATAAATTGCTGGGCATATTGATTAGCATTAGCTTATCCCTTTCTTTACCGTCTTATGCTTATGCTCAAGATACCAGTCATTCCAATGCTAGCAGTTTAGCTAGTTTATTTGGAAAAACAAGCCAACAAAAATTTCTACCAGTAAATCAGGCATTTAAAGTAGATGTCAGTCAAAATGGTCAAGAATTAATTGCCAAATTTACCATTACTCCCAAACATTATATTTATCAAGATAGAATCGCTGCTCAATTACCAGAAGGCGTAAGTGCTAGCGATTGGGAGTTTAGTGTTGTTCCAACTATGGTGGATGACCCTGAATTTGGTCGGGTGGCGGTATTTAATCAAGACGTTATTGCTAAAGCAGTCATCAGCACCCAAAAAGACTTAAATCACGCTCCAATTAGCGTAAAATGGCAAGGCTGTGCCGAAGCGGGTTTGTGCTATCCACCAGAAGTTACCAAAGGCACTTTGACGCTTAAGCACGCCAGTCAAGCATCCATCAAAGCAGAAACAAAAAAACCAGAAACCAAAGAAACTGCAAAAGTAGCAGAACCACAAACCGCCAGTAAACTACCATCACAGATTATCCCTGCAAACACCACCAATAGCGGTAATGATATAGCTATTAGCCAAGACAATGACCAAATTGCTAATCTAGAAGATAAAGCAAGTTCTGTTAATGGTATACCACCAGCTTTGCCAGTCAGCCGTGAATCTAATCAAGAAATGGGTGGCGAAAGTAGCAATCAAAATAACCAAGCAAATGATTTGATTGCTCAAAATACAGACCTTCAAAACCCAAGTCAAAATAATGATGGCGACCAATCAGGCATTTCTGTGTTGCCGGCAGATGGCGAGCAAACACAACTTCAGCCAAATGAGCAAAACGCCCAAAGCGCCACTGATATCAGCTCGAACCCTAATCTGGTGAATCATACCTTACCTCAGGATTCTGACCCTTTTGGTATTCATAAAAATCCACTATTAGCATTAATGCTTTTATTTTTGGCAGGGCTGTTACTTGCCTTTACGCCATGCGTGTACCCAATGATACCAATTGTCGCCAATATTGTCGCCCGCCAAAAAAATACCAATTCTGTAAAAGGTTTTATGTTATCAACATCTTATGGGGTAGGTGTTGCAACGGCTTACGGGGCTATTGGCGCTTTGGTGGCAGGTCTTGGGCGTGCCGTTGGAATTTTGGGGTATTTACAAAATCATTATATTTTGGGTGGTTTTGCAATTGTTTTTGTGATTTTAGCGCTTGCAATGTTTGACGTTATCAAATTATCTTTACCAAGTGCCATTAGTGATAAACTTTCTCAAAAATCACAACTTGCCGATGGTAAATTAGGCAGCATTGGCGGTAGTTTTGTTGTTGGGGCATTATCGGCATTGGTGGTATCGCCTTGCGTTTCATTGCCGATGGCGGGAGCTTTGACAGCTGTTTCAACCAGTGGTAGTGTTGTGTTGGGTTTTTTTGCATTGTTTGTTTTTGGGGTGGGTTTGTCTTTGCCATTGATGATGCTTGGCGCAGTACAAGGAAAATTTATGCCCAAAGCAGGGCAATGGATGCAGGAAGTCAAAACTTTTTGCGGGCTGCTGCTTTTAGCGGTTTCAATTAGTTTAATTGAACGAATTGTCCATTCATCTTTTGTACTTGCTTTATGGGCGTTTTGGTTTGCAATGCTTTGTGTGTGGTTTTATCGTCAAAAAGTTTTACCAGCACTGGCATTGTCAATTATCAGTGGCGTTTGGACGCTTTGTTTGATGATTGGCGTGGCAACTGGACAAACGGATTCTTGGCAACCTTTAGGAAAATTGACAGAAACGACTGCAATGACAAATAACACTTTTGAATCTAAAAATTCTGACATTACGGTAACCAATCTAGCACAACTTGATGAAATTTTGTCCAAAAATGATAACGTGTTGGTGGATATCACAGCCGATTGGTGTATTGAATGCAAAATCATGGAAAAAACCTTGTTTACTAATCGTCCTGACAAATTGGCAGATTTTCAAGTAGTTAAGGTAGATATCAGTCAAAATACATCGGATAGCAAAGCAGTATTGGCACGTTATCAACTATTTGGACCGCCAGCATTGCTACTGTATCAAAAAGGTGAGCTAAAAAATATGTTATTGGGTGAAGTAAAACGTGCTGATTTTGAACAGGCATTATCACAATTATAATTGGTTTGTTTAAAATTGCTGATTTCTTCTTAAAAATGACAACTTTCTGTTAAATTGGCTCAATTTTTGCTGAAATTTTACCATCATCATATATAATAGCAGCTTTTTGGTAAGTATATTGTAGGTGGCATGATGGTAAAATTGTTGCGATTGGTTAGTTTTTTAGAAGGTTTGTCTTTTTTGGTTTTGGTGGGCATTGCTATGCCTTTAAAATACAAATTCAATCAACCCTTTTTCGTTCAGTATGCTGGCATGGCTCATGGTGTATTGTTTGTCAGTTTTATTGTGCTGCTTTTGGTGGTATGTCAAGTTAAACGATGGTCACTGAAAGTTTTTTTATTTGGATTTATTGCGTCTATTCTGCCTTTTATGCCATTTTGGTTTGAGCGTTACATCCATCAGCTTGAACTTGACGAAAATTAATTATTAAAAATAAATTAATTATTAAAAAACAAATACTTAAAAACCAATCGCTCATCTACTAAAAAAATCAATGGATAAAATGGGAAATTTTGTGTTTGCTGATGGCTATAAACAAAACCTGAATATTTCGGTTGCGGCTGTAATCTCGGTTGTTTTTCATACTTTTTTGATTTTTGGTATTACCTTTACCGTTGGGCAAGCGCCCGATGAACTTGCGCAAGACGTTGCAACAGCAATGACAGAAAATACCAAAAAAAATGAACACGCCCGTTTTATTGCCAACGCCAGTCAAGAGGCTGGTGGTGATGTGCGCCAACAGCTGCGCCAAGAAACCAATAACATTAGCCCAGATACTGCTGATGATATGGAAGAGGTGCAAGATGTTTTAAACCTACAACAACAATCTCGTCAAAAAGCGTATCAAGAAAGTTATTTGCGCACCACCTTATCCATTCGTTATGTGGACAATCAAAATAAGAATGAAAGTGAAAAAAACCAAGATGACTTAGAAGCCCAAGAAGAGAGAATTCGTAAAAAAATTCGTACCTTGGAAGCTCAACTTTCTCAAAAACAGCAAGATTTTGCCTCAAAAAGTAATGTACAAACTGTTAGTGGTAACGCGACCACTTATGGCGTGGCGGCAGCTTATTTAGAAAATTTTCGTTTGCATGTAGAACGTATTGCCAACCAGTATTATCCAGAACAAGCACGCAGCCAAAATATTACAGGTGATGTGCGTCTGATGGTGATTGTTGGGCGTGATGGGCACGTCAAGGCCATTATGTTATTAGAATCATCAGGTTCAGTCATGCTTGATGAGGCCGCCAAACAGTCCGTTCGTCAATCCTCCCCATATGGTGCTTTTAGTGAAGATATGGGCAAATTAGAAGAATTGCGAATTATTCGTACATGGCGCTATGGCGATGATATTGAAGTTACTGATTAACAAAATGAATGAAAATTAAAAATATATGACTCAAACCTTAGAAACCACTGAAAAAACCATTGAGCAAGTAGCTCATACGGCTAATACGCCCATTACTCAAAATGTTGCCGAAGCTCAAGAAGCGGTTACTCAAGTCGCAACTGAAGTGGCAACACAAACCGCTGAAGGACTCACCACTGCTAGCGATTACACATTAAAGTTACTGGGTGTGCCAATTGATACGGCAACGATTTTAAATAATTCCACAACGTTTGCTATTAAACTGGTATTGGCAATTGTAATTTTTTATGTGGGCAAATGGATTGGCAAATGGTTTGTAAATCTTGCCAAAAAAGCCATGATGCGAAGCTCACTAGATGGTACGGCAATTAGCTTTTTGGGTAATTTACTTTATGGAATTGTCATTGCAGCTGTAATTTTGGCATCTTTAAATCAGCTTGGTATTAGCACCACTTCGTTTGTTGCAGTTTTGGGCGCTCTAACGGTTGCTATTGGTGTGTCTTTAAAAGACCAAGTTTCTAACTTAGCTGCAGGCGTGCTGATTGTCATGTTTCGCCCTTTTAGGCGTGGTGATGTCGTGCAAGTAGCAGGGCAAACGGGCACTGTACAAGAGATTACTTTGGTAAATACGCGCATTATAACCGCCAATAATCATGAGGTGATTGTGCCAAATGGCGACATTATGACCAACGCCACAATCAATTTTTCATCGGTGCCAAATCGTCGGCTTGAGATTTTGGTGGGGATTGGTTATAACAGCGATATTAGAACGGCTAAGTCTTTGATGCTTGATGTTGCTTATGCTCATCCAAAAGTCTTAAAAAACTTTGAACCGTTTGTTAGAGTAACCGCTTTGGCAGACAGCTCAGTAAATCTAACGCTATATGTGTGGACGCAAAACGAAGATTGGGCAGAAGTTCAAAGCGATTTACTTGAAACCATCAAATACACCTTTGATGATAATAATGTGGATATTCCTTACCCACATCGAACCTTACAGATTGAGGGTTTGGATAAAATTACCACACAAATCAAATCTTATTGATACATATCTTATTAGATTGAATTAATTAAAGATAAGGGTTGTCAATTCCTAAACTTTGCAAAATAGCAATTTCAAAACTTTCCATTTCATCTTGTTGGGTTTTTCCAAGTTCATGGTCAAAGCCCAATAAGTGTAAAATGCCATGTATTACCAAATGCGTTAAATGGTTATCAAACGTTTTGTCTTGTTCGATAGCCTGTTTTACCACTACATCGTGGCAAATCACCAACTCTCCTAAAAAAACATCGCCCATTTGAACAAGAAGTTCTTTGGGCAGCTGGCTTGGGTAGGATAAGATGTTGGTAGCATAGTCCTTACCGCGAGATTCTTTGTTGAGTTCCAAACCTTCATCAGTATTGCAAACATAAATACTGATGGATTTGGATAGTTTTTGCCAATCAGTAAAGGTAAAAACATCATCAAAAACATAGTATGGTAAAACTAAATCATTGATTAGTCTTTGTTCAATAAAACGTAACACTTTATCAAATAGGGCGGTTAAATTTTCTTGCGTGTATTGATTTTGCGGCAAGCCATCTGCAACATCTAAATCAAGGTTAGTGTTATGAAAATCACTCACGATGATGTTCCTTGTTTTCTTGAATTTTTGATGAATTTTGCAGAGACTGAATCGCAGCTAGTGCATTGATTTGTTTGGTGATTTCTTCTTCTTGACGGGCTTTTCTTCGCGCCTCTTTGCGCTTTTCTTCTTCGGCGGTTTCTATGATTTCATATTCATCATACGCTTCAACAATTTTTTGTACCAAATGATGACGCACCACATCTTTAGCGGTAAAATGAGTGATGTGAATGTCGTCAATATCTGCTAAAATTTTTAAAGCGTGAGAAAGCCCCGATTTTTGTCCCCGCGGCAAATCCACTTGAGAAGTGTCGCCTGTAATCACCGCTCGAGACCCAAAACCAAGCCGCGTTAAGAACATTTTCATTTGTTCAGGCGTGGTATTTTGCGATTCATCTAAAATCACAAATGAGTTATTTAGTGTTCGTCCTCGCATATATGCCAAGGGAGCAATCTCAATAATTTGCCGTTCAATAAGTTTGCCAACTTTTTCAAAACCAAGCATTTCATATAAGGCATCGTATAAAGGACGCAAATAAGGGTCAATTTTTTGTGTTAAATCTCCCGGCAGAAACCCCAATTTTTCGCCAGCTTCTACGGCAGGACGTACTAACAAAATGCGCTCAATTTCACCACGTTCAAGCATATCCACCGCACAGGCTACCGCTAAATAGGTTTTACCTGTACCAGCAGGTCCTACCCCAAAACACACATCAGATGTTAAGATTTTTTTAACGTACAAGGCTTGATTGTTGCCTCGCGGACTGATTTTGCCTTTGCGAGTGCGTAAGCTTATGGGTGTATCTTGCATCTTTGGCGTGTTATCATCATTGTCAGATAGGCTAGATTGTACAATTAAATGCACATCTTCACCACTAATATCATCTGTTTTACGCGCAAGCTCTGCCAATTTGGTTAAGATAAATTCGCCACGCTCCACCCCAGTTAAATCTCCTGTTAAAATAAGTTGATTTTGGCGAGAGATGATTTGAATGTCTAAACGCTGTTGTACGTATTTTAAATGTTTGTTGTATTCTCCAGATAAAACACGAAATTCTTGGGGAAGTAACTCTAAATTAAGGGTGCGACTGATGGTCAAAATGAATCCTTTTTATATGATGATTTGGTGGATAAATAAGGTAAAATTGATATTTTTTCAATAAAAATCCTAAAATTTAATTAATTTAAGTGCTTAAAAAGCAAAAAACCTTTCAAATTAATGAAAGGCTTTTTAAATGTGGCTCCCCAACCTGGGCTCGAACCAGGGACACACGGATTAACAGTCCGATGCTCTACCGACTGAGCTATTGGGGAATAACTCAAAAGTTAACGCTGACCATTATACTAAAAATTTTAATCTTGTCAAATATTTTTTTCAAATTTATAGTATAAGATAAAAAATACCAAAGTGCCGCTACAAAGGGATACCATGAACCGTGAAGTTCAAGGCGGGAAATACCAATATTTATCATGGCTTTCTGAAACACCTAGGGTGCAGACCTGCGCAACAAAATATTGCAAATATCTCCCTTAAATTAAGATTATCGGTCAAGGATTACGCTTTGTTGGCAAACACTTCAGTGGTTTTATTATATCACGTTTGCAATTTGTCGCAACTAAATTGTATGTACAATTTTTACCTATAAAGAACCTCATACGTAAAATTTTACATATATCAATTGCATCATATGCCATAAGTTTAAACTGTGCTAAAATAATAATGTTTAAAGATTTTTTAAGGATATGGTTATGACTGACAAAAAAATTCCCCATGTATTGATGATTTTGGATGGTGTTGGATACAGAGAAGATAAAAAAGATAATGCGGTTGCTTGTGCTAACACTCCTAATCTGGATAATCTTTTAGCAAATTGCCCAAATGGACTGATTTCAGGTTCTGGCATGGATGTGGGTTTGCCCGATGGTCAATTTGGCAATTCAGAAGTTGGGCATATGAATCTTGGGGCGGGGCGAATTTTATTTCAAGATTCAACTCGAATTATGAATGACATTCACTCAGGTGAATTTTTTGCTAATCAGACGCTTTGTCAAGCGGTTAAAGATACAGTTGCAAATGAAGGCGCAGTGCATATTTTAGGTCTTTTATCTGATGGCGGTGTGCATGCCCACATTGAACATATTAAAGCAGTAACCAAACTGGCGGCACAACAAGGGGCAGGGCAGGTGTATGTCCATGCTTTTTTGGATGGTCGAGATACACCGCCAAAATCTGCAGATGGTTATTTGCAAGATTTGGATGATTATTTGCAACAAATCAGTCAAACTTACAATGTAGAGGCTAAAATTGCAAGTGTCATTGGTCGTTTTTTTGCGATGGATAGAGATAAGCGTTGGGATAGGGTGCAAAAAGCCTACGAACTTTTGACTGAAGGAACCGCTCAAAGACAAGCAGCAAATGCCAAAGAAGCAATTGAACTGGCGTATCAGGCTGATGAAACTGATGAGTTTGTGCAAGCAACCATCATTGATGAAAACGGCATTATTTGTGATAATGATGGCGTAATTTTTATGAATTTTCGCGCCGATAGAGCTAGAGAACTTTCGCAAGCCTTTGTAAATGATGATTTTTTAGGATTTGAGCGTCATATGTATCCTCGGTTGTCGGCTTTTGTTATGCTGACCAAATTTTCAGATGAATTGGCAGATAATTCTAAAACTAGCATCGCTTATCACCCTACAAGTCTTGCCAATACTTTGGGCGAATATCTGCAAAATCATCAAAAAACCCAATTACGTATCGCAGAAACTGAAAAATATGCTCACGTTACCTTCTTTTTTAGTGGCGGACGTGAAGAATTATACGATGGTGAAGAGCGAATTTTAGTTAAAAGTCCTGATGTGGCAACATACGATTTAAAGCCTGAAATGAGTGCTTTTGAAGTAACTGAAAAACTAAAAGCAGCAATTTTATCAGGAAAATTTGATGTATTAATTGTGAATTACGCCAATGGTGATATGGTTGGACATTCAGGGGTGTTTGATGCTGCGGTTAAGGCGATGGAAGCGGTGGATACCTGTATTGGCGAGATTGTTACGGCAGTTCGTCAAATGAAAGGTCATTTATTAATCACCGCTGACCATGGAAACTGTGAACAGATGCAGGATTATCAAAGCGGTCAATTGCACACCCAGCACACCACCTATCCTGTGCCGTTTATTTATGTTGGTGATAAACTGGTAAATGTTCGCGCTGGCGGTAAATTATGTGACATTGCCCCAACTATTTTGGATTTGATGGGTATGGAAAAACCTAGTGAAATGACGGGCAAAAGTTTGCTTGTGGAATAACTTTGTCAGATAACTACTTAAACAATATGACAATAAACAACATGAAAATAAAAAAATCACTAATGGTGTCGGCGCTGACTTTATTTTGTACAGTAGCCATCGCCGACCCAATTTTGCAAAATCAACCCGAAGTTCGTTACGAAGCTCGTCTTGATGCTTTGCAAAGCAAACCTAACACTTTGCATGGTATTGAGGGATTGCATCAGGGACGCGTGCCATTAAATACCATTTCACCAAACACATTAAAAACTTTTGTGTCGGTGGTTGATTTGGTTAGGCGCGAATACGTTGGCGATGTTAATGATGAAGAGCTATTTAAAAATGCCATGAGTGGCATGCTAACTAAGCTTGACCGCAATGCGGAATTTTTGGATGCTAAAGCCTATGAAAATTTACAGTCATTTACTGCCGGTAACGTTGCAGGAATTGGTATTAAAGTACTTTGGCAGGGTGTGGATAATCATTGGGTGATTACTGAGGTTACCAAAAATTCTCCAGCTGATAAAGCAAATATTGCTGTTGGTGATTATCTGCATCAAATTGGTGAAACCAAACTTGCTAGTACTCATAATGGTAACGACGTAATGCAGCTGTTAAATGGCATTGCAGGTACACAAATTGACGTGGTGGTGTCACATGAAGGGCGTTCAAAAAGAACCGTGAGTCTGCAGCGTACCCAAAACATGAAAACCAACATTGAAACTTTGATGTACGACGGTGTGGCAGTCATAAAATTACCTGTATTTCAAGATAATACCCGAGAGCAGATTTTGACTGCGTTGTCGCATGTGAATGTGCCAATTCGAGGTATTATCTTGGATGTGCGCAATAATCCAGGCGGTGTTTTGGAGTCTGCAGGTAAAGTGGTATCACTGTTTACCAAAAACCAAACCATTGCTAAAGTCTCAGGGCGAAATGGCGTAGAGCGCATTTTAACAACAGAAGGTTCGCCATTGTTAAAAGACATTCCGCTTATCGTGTTACAAAATCGCTATTCGGCATCAGCATCGGAGGTTTTAGCAAGCAGCCTTCAGGTAGGCAAACGAGCTTTGATTGTTGGTGAAACCAGTTACGGAAAAGGCTCTGTTCAGTCAGTGATTCCAATTGGTGATAACCAAGCAGTGAAATTGACCACAGCACATTATTTGACCGCTCAAGATGGCAAAATTGATGGTGTTGGTGTGGTGCCTGACGTGGCGTTTAACAATAAGTCTGGCGAAGGCGCAATTTATTTTGGAGAAGCCGTTCAAGATGATTGGTTGAGACAAACTTTGTTACTGGCAAACGCTCGCAAGCTTGCAACAGGCATTAGTTTTGACCCTGTAGGCGGCTTTTAAGGATTCTAATAAAGCCCTAAACAGGGCTTTTATTATTCTTCTTCATCATCGTGGTCATCTGTACCTAAGCCAAGTTTGTCCATACGATAACGTAGCTGACGGAAAGTCATGCCAAGTAATTTAGCGGCTTGGGTCTTGTTGCCATGAGAACGGATGAGCGCGGTGCTAATCAGCTGTTTTTCTTGTTCAGACAGATAAGCTTCTAAACCTTCTTGGGGTAGATTTTCGCTTTTTTGATGGTCTGGATTTTGATGATTGTCTGCTTTTTTAATGGTGCCATAATTGGCAGCACCACTAATCTGTAAACCTTGAATTGTGGAGGTACGATTTTCTTTGATGATGGGTTGAGGAGTGTAAATCGGACGCTTATCGTAATAAGGCGAATGGGTGTTGTCTATTTCAAAATCATCAAAACTGAGTGTTTCTACATCATCATCGCCACTTAGCATCAAATGATGGGCATCAATAGTTTGGCTGTCACTTAAGGTAACGGCGCGCTCCAAAATATTGCGCAATTCTCGCACATTACCTTTATAGTTGTGATGGCTTAATGCGGTGATTGCCCCATCTGTCAGTGATAAACCGCCAAGTTGCCAATCTTTGGCAATGATGCCCAAAAAGTGTTTAGCAAGCATAGGAATGTCAGCACGGCGTTCATTAAGAGCGGGTAGTTTAACCTCAATGACGTTGATGCGATAAAACAAATCTTGACGAAATGCGCCTTTTTGCACCAGTGCCGCCAAATCTTTGTGGGTGGCACAAACGATGCGAATGTCTACAGGTACTTCTTTGGTGTCACCAATGGCACGCACGGTTTTTTCTTGAATGGCACGCAATAATTTAACTTGCATAGCAAGCGGTAAGTCAGCAACTTCATCCAAAAATAGCGTGCCACCATCAGCTTGTTGGAATAACCCAATTTTATCAGCTGTTGCACCTGTAAAACTGCCCTTTTTGTGTCCAAAGAATTCTGATTCCATCAGTTCACTAGGAATTGCTCCACAGTTTACAGGTACAAAACTGCCATCACGGCGTGGACTTAGGTCATGAATCAGACGAGAAACGACTTCTTTACCTGTGCCCGAGCCGCCCCATAAGAAAACAGGCGCTTGTGAGCGAGCAAGTTTTTTGATGGTATTGCGTAGCTGCTGCATAGGCAGACTATCACCAATTAGTCTTTGGTCTAATAAGGTATCATCGGTTGTTTTTTGAGCAATAGGTTGATTTTGAGTATCAAAAGATTGAGAGGTATCTGTATTGGCGCGGATGTCAGCACCTGCTTTTAGGGCAGATTCCACCAATGCACGTAATCGCGGCAATTCTAAAGGCTTATTAACAAAGTCAAACGCCCCAAGTTTTAAAGCTTCAATTGCAATCATCTCATTGCCATGAGCGGTGATGACCGCAACCGGCATGTCAGTTTGACTGGTGATTTGTTTGACTAAATCCATGCCAGAGCCATCTGGTAATGCCAAGTCTGTCAAACAAAAATCGTAAGTTTTACTTGCCAAAAAATCTCTGGCACTTTTGACATCATAAGCAACATCACTGGCAATCCCCATTTTATTTAGGGTTAATTTCATTAAATGACAAAGGTCAGTTTCATCATCAATAATCAAAGCGGTGGCTTTACTTTGCATGGCAAGATAATCTCAATTTTGTCTGTACAATTTACCATTATAAAACATTTTTTACTAAAGTTTAAGCCTATTCAGAAAATAGTATGGATTAGGAAAACTTATAGCAACATTTGTTAGATTCTGTAAATATTAAAAAGCATCTTAATAAATTTATTGGTGACTAATGCGTTAAACGTCTTTGGGTTGAAGCAATTAGACGAAAACAGCTTTTATCATCTTTTAGGTAACGAATCTTGGCATTGTTGGCTTCACTAAAGGATTGAGAAAGGTATAAACCCAAGCCCGTACCTTTTTTACTGGTGGTAAAAAATGGGTGAAAAAGTTGCGGTATATCTTGGTCAGGCACGCCCATACCATTATCTATTACATCAATAAATGCCCGTTCACTATGCCTGGTTACTTTAATTTCTACATCAGCTTGACCTGTTAGGGGCACTGTGTGGCGTAGTGCGTTATTCACCAAATTAATCATAACTTGTTCCAGGTGATTAGGGTCAAAATAAATAACCGTAGTACGTTCATTGCCTGCAATATTAACCAAAATATTTTTATCATAAAAATGATGCGCTAAAAATTCAGTAAGCCAACGATATACATTAACCGCTTCTTGGTCAGGAATTTCTTGACGTGAAAGGCTTAAAACATCCTCAATAATATTATTAACACGGCGAGTTTGCTGAAAAATCATCCGATAAAGTTCACTATTGGGGTCTTGAGTATTAACATCCTCGATCAATAACTGACTGGCTTGACTAATTGCTGCTAAAGGATTTCTAATTTCGTGAGCAATACTGGCGGATAATTGCCCTAAGCTGGCAAGTTTTAAACGCTGAGCGTGAGTTTGTTCACGGCTAATATCTTCAATGATAATTAATTGACCATAACTTGATAAAGGTCTGTTGTTAAGACGTAGTTTATCTGATGGGTTGTTATTATCAGGTTTTAATTCATAAATCCAAGAAACCGATAAATCCGGACTAATTGTACGATACCAGTGGATGAGTGTGGGGTGTTCTTTAACAATCAGGCGTGCTAAATCAACCATTTTAGCAGGGGTGTTGCAAAGCTCTACATTGGTTGGTAAACGTAAAAGACGTTGAGCGGCCTCATTAATCATGATAATATCGCGATGCTCATCAATTACCAAAACACCATTGACCATATTTTTAACAACGATGTCATTGATAATATTGAGTTTTTCAAGTTCTTGAGCGTGCCGGATTGCTGATTCTTCTGCCATCATCAATCGCTGCGATGCTGACCAGCTTAAAAATGCTACCGCTACTAAACAAATGGATAGTAGTAATGTATCGCCAAAGGTAAGGTGAATATTTTTTTCGGCGATGGCAAAAAATACTTGTTGATAAATCACCGCTACCACGCTGGCAACAACCACACTAGCTGCTTGTGATAATGACAATAAAATAAAACTGGATGCTACCACAATCATATATAGTAGAACAATTTGCAAGTTGCTGATACTACCATGAATGGCATAAGCGGTTAAAAAGATGATATCTACAAAAAACCCTAAAAACAGCTGCCAGCGCATACCTGTGGGTATAAAATAAAATAGGGTGAGCAAAAATAGGCTCAAAATTAAATAGATGCTAATAATTATAGATTCAACCAATGTTGGCAAACCACCAGCTAGCATGCTACCTTTGATAACTGAATAACTAGACAGCATCAAAAAACCACTGATAACAAAGCGGTAGACGCTATAAATTAGCCCCACTTGGCGTACGCGTGCATCAGAAGCAAGCGTTTCACTGGTTACATTTGCAGAACGAAACCACAATGTTTTAAGCAAAGAAGGAGACTGAAGCATATCGTTGATAGAATGATGAGAAGTTAACATAATCAATAATTATCAATAATTGTCATCTTTGCCTAAAGCAAAAATCAGTAAATAACATTAAATTTAAATCCGCCTAAAAAACCATGCAGGGTATGTGCCAAAATGTATGTTTTTTCATCAAAAATAAATAAACTATCATTTTTTTGGGCACACCAGCCAACACACATATCATATCGTTGTTGCTAATTTAGATATATGCATGGTATGTAAAAATCTTTAATTGCTCTGTATCAAGCCATGACGCAGCGCCAAATGGGTTAATTTAACATCACTGTCTATTCCTAATTTTTCCAATTTTTCAAAAATCCGATATCGATAAGTATTAACTGTTTTTGGACTGACGAACAACTGTTCAGCAATCTCTTGAGTGTTTTGACAATTAACAATCATTAGCAGTACTTGTTTTTCGCGTTCAGAAAGTGTGGCAAATGGGTCATCACTGTCTTGTAAATAATTTTGAGCAAAATGCTCAGCGATTTCATGGCTAAAATAACGACCACCTGCGTGAATTTTTCTGATGGCGCGCACCATTTCATCAATATTTGTGCCTTTGGTAATGTAGCCATCAACTCCCGCCTTTAGTAACATGGCAGGGTAAGGGCTGCTACTTAGGCTGGATAACGCTAAAACCTTAATATTGTCGTGAGACTGCTTGATGCGACGAGTGGCTTCTATGCCATCCATATTGGGCATATTAACATCCAGTAAGACAACATTAGGATTATGCTGCTTAACGCCTAAAATGGCACTTTCACCACAAGAAGCTTCACCTACTACTTCAATGTCTGTCATATCTGCCAGCATTCTAATGATGCCTGTTCTGACCAAATCATGGTCATCAGCGATAAAAACTTTAATGGTCATGATATTTCCTTTTTATCTTTATCCAAACCAAAATTGGCATAAAAGTATTGGAAAAAAATAAAAGCACATTAATGCATTTTTCAAATACCAATCTTAAAAGTTGAGTAGTTTGGTATTTTGGTTAATTGTATATAATTTTAATCAAAGTAGTGTTACTTTTTATTAAAAAAATGTATCTAAGGTTTTAGTTGGCTTTAATCTTGCAGCTTATAAAATTAGCAAAAACAAACAAATTTGTTTAATCATGACAAAAGATTGTCTAAAATTTGGCAATCATTTCATCGTTTGTTCTTGAATAAAACTATTTTTGTTTTTTTTAAAGTCTTTTAAAAAAAGATACAATATTTATTTTATTTTTCTTTTAAATCAAAAAGTTAAATAATTTTTTGATAATACAAAAATCCTTACAAATTAACCACTTTGTTTTGTTTTTTAAACATAAAAAACAAAGGTGACTATGTTAAAATGATAGTGTTGGTCATTTGTTATTATGAATGATTTTTAATCATTTCAAAATATCATGATTTTAATGAATCATTTCACAAATATAGAAGGTAAGTTATTATGAACACCCCAATCAAACAACTAAACACTTATATCAGTATTGTTTTGGCATCTGTTTTTGCTGGTCAATCTGCTCATGCTTTATTGATTGATGACAGCCAACAAAAAACCATCTATATTGGTCATGGCGGTGCTCAAAACATGAAGCCTGTTACCGTAACCCAAACCCGTCAAGTTGTGCCTGTGGTAAAAACCAAAACAGTGCAAACAGCTACTAAAACAGCCCCTGAATATACCGCTCAGACAGGATTTACCACCTATGGGCAAAGCCCATCTCAGCAGTCAGGTGCTTTAACATACAGCACTACAACCTATACCCAACCTGTTAATACTTACAATTCAAGCACTTACAGTTCAAACACATACAATTCAAGTAGTTATAGTTCAAACTCGTACAATTCTAGCGCTTATAACAACACTTATAGTGGCTACAATAATACCTATAACGACTATGATGGCCTTGCTGTTAGTACCAATTCAGCAGCGGTTGCTGTGGTGGATTTACAAACAGGTCAGCCTATTTATGAAAAAAACACCAACACCAAGCGTTCAATTGCTTCTATCACCAAGGTTATGACCGCGATGGTTTTGATAGATGCTGGACTTGATATGCGCGAAGAAATCACATTAACTCCATCTGATTTAGTGGGCGCCAAAAAAGCCAGTACAAATCTAAAAGCAGGCGACCGCATGAGTCGTTCTGAATTTATGCTGCTGATGCTCATGAAATCAGAAAACCCAGCCGCCAAAGCTTTAGCTCGTACTTATCCAGGTGGATATGATGCTTTTATTTCAGCGATGAACCAAAAGGCACGTTCACTTGGCATGACCCAAACCAGTTATAGCGATTCATCAGGCTTAAATCCGCGCAACGTATCATCAGCGAGCGACCTAGTTAAAATGATGCGTGCAATTAATAGCGACAGCCGTTACAATCAGTTACGTAGTTTCTCAACTGCAAGCAGTTATGATTTTCATATTCAAAACTACACTTTGGGCTCTCGCGTCTACAAAGCCAATAATACCAGTCGTTTGGTGCGTTCTGGAGCGTATCCAATTGGTGCATCAAAAACAGGCTATATCCGTGAGGCTGGTTACTGTGTAGTTATGGAAACCCACGTAAATAATCGTCCTGCTGTCGTGGTATTACTTGGCGCTAGTGCATCAAATAACCGCTGGAATGATGCCGAAAATATCCTAACTCAGCTTGCCTATCGCAACTAAATTATTAGTTATCAAAATAATGGTTTTAGTGCGCCAGACAGATAAAAAAGACTTGTTTTACCAAGTCTTTTTTATTGATGTGGATTTTATCACATCAAAGTTGTCTTAGTTCATTGATTATTGTTGCTTTTTGTTTTGAGTGAATTTGTTCAAAAATTGACTAAAAAACTACTGGCAAAAGCCGTAACTATTGGTTGTTGCTTTTAGATGATTATGTAAAGACCAATATATCCGCGTATTTTTTTCTATCAAATTCTTACTTCTATGTATATTTTGTGTAAAATTTTGATTAAAAAATCGTCATTATTTTAAAATTGTTTACATTAACATTTTGTTTTTAAGGATAAATTATGAATTCTTCTTCTCCAAGATTATATTTACTGACCAATGATGACCCTATTGATACGCTCTTAGATAAATTGGAAAGAGCATTTGATACTGGGGTCATTTCATTGTTGCAAGTTCGCCGTAAAAATACATTACAGCAGTTTGATTTGGTTACACTGTATCAAGAGGCTGAACTGCTCGTAGATTTGGCATCACGTTATAACATTGATGTAGTGATGAATGATAATTTGGAATTGGCATCTCATTTTGGTACTGGACTTCATTTGGGGCAACGAGATGGCAGTGTGCGAGTAGCAAGAGAAATTTTGGGTGAGCAAGTGGTGATTGGGCGTACTTGCCACAGCGATATGGCGATGTTTCGAGAAGCTAAAAAGGATGGGGCAACTTATGGGGCAATGGGAACGGTATTTTCATCAATCACCAAACCTAAAGCCAAAACGGTTTCTGCTGAAATTTTACAAAAAGCAGCTAAAATCGATTTTCCTTTGTGTGTGATAGGCGGCGTTACTTTGGATAATTCTGAAGAATTGCATCATAAGATGAACGGTGAACGACTTGATTATATCGCAGTTACCGCTGATATTATGAATCAGCCAAGCGATACCATTGCCAAAAAATGTTTGGGATGGAAACGGGTTTTGGATAATTGGCATTTTGATTACAATCGCTGATTGCTACAATAATAAAAAATAAAAGAACGAAACTTCCTGTTACAAGTTATGTTATAATCGGTTTTGATTTTTTGATAAAAATGGGAAATTTGTATGACCATCAGCACATTGCAAGAATTGGATTTGGCTCAAAAAACGGTATTGATTCGTGAAGATTTAAATGTACCCATTAAAGATGGTAAAATCACCAGTGATATTCGCTTAAAAACTGCCATCCCAACAATTAAAACAGCACTAGAAAAAGGTGCAGGTGTGATTGTATGCTCGCATTTAGGGCGTCCAGTTGAAGGTGGGGCAGAAACCAAATATTCATTAGCACCCATTGCCGTTTATTTGCAAGAGCATTTGGGTGTGCCTGTGGCATTTAATACAGATTATTTAGAAAATGGCGTTACTGTCAAGGCAGGCGAGGTGGTTTTATTAGAAAACGTGCGTTTTAATCATGGCGAAAAGAAAAATTCTCCTGAACTTGCTCAAAAATACGCTGATTTATGCAACGTGTTTGTGATGGATGCTTTTGGTACAGCGCATCGCGCCCAAGCATCAACCGAAGGGGTGATTCGTGCGTGCATCAAGGACGCAAAACCTGTATGTTCTGGTAATTTATTAACCGCTGAATTAACCGCCTTAAAAACCGCTTTAGATAATCCAAAAAAACCTGTTTTAGCCATTGTTGGCGGCTCAAAAGTATCTACAAAATTGGACGTATTAAATAGCTTAGCCAATTTATGTGACAGTATTTTGGTGGGTGGTGGTATCGCCAATACCTTTTTAGTAGCGCAAGGACATGATGTTGGTGCGTCATTGTATGAGCCAGAATTGGTGGAAACTGCCAAAGCGATTATGACCAAAACCCAAATTCTACTGCCAACATCAGTTGTTGTTGCTGATAAATCGCAAATTGATTTTGAGGATTTTTTAAATTCTTTGGCAAAAGCCGATGCTACCGTCAAAAACGTGAGCGATATTGGCGAAAATGAAATGATTTTAGACATTGCTAAAGACAGTGCCGATGTTTTGGCAGAACACATTAAAAATGCCCAAACCATTTTATTTAATGGCCCTGTTGGCGTTTTTGAGGTGGATAAATTTGGTGAAGGTACCAAAGTGATTTGTCAGGCGGTTGCTGATTCAAAAGGATTTAGTATTGCTGGTGGTGGTGATACCTTGGCAGCGATTGATAAATATCAAGTTGCCAGTCGTGTCAATTATCTATCCACAGGCGGTGGAGCATTTTTAGAATTTGTAGAAGGCAAAAAACTGCCCGCAATTGTTGCTTTGGAATCGGCGTAAATTTATACACTGATAAATTTATACACTGATTTTATTACTCGTAAATAGTCAAATCTTGTAAATTGATGCTGATTTGATTAAACTAATACACCAATAAACCGATTCACTCTTATGGAGTATGTATGAAACTAACGTATTTGACCTGCCTGCTTGCTGGTGTTTTCGCATTGACTGCATGTAGTAAGCCTGCTGAAAAAACCGATACCTCCAGCGATAAAGCCACTACAGAGCAAGTTGCTAAAGAAGCTGAAGCTGCTGCTAATAATACCGATGCGGGTAAAACAGATGCTGATGCAAATGCCAACGATAAAAAAGCAGATGAGCAATCCATGGCAACTGATGACAAAGCAGCAGACCAAAAAGCAGATGACAAAAAAGTTAGCGAAAAGTCAGCAGATAAAAAAGCAGATGACAAAGCGGATAAAAAAACCGATGATATGCCTGCCGAAGATAAGGTTGCCGAAGACCAAAAATATTAATCTCTGTATGATAGCCACAGCCCCGAAATTTTCGGGGTTTTATTTTTCTATGCCAAACTAACAGCCATTTACTAAAAAATAATGACATTTTGGCGAATTTTACAAAACATAACAAAGCGTTATTCATATTAACAGTGCCACGCCAACTCAGCTGTCAAAAAATGTAGCCCTTGACAAAAATTGTCAAAAATGTAAGAGATTGTATCTTTGACAAAAATTGGTAATTGTTAAAAATTGCACAAACTTTTCTATATTATTTCTAAATTCTTAAAATCACGTTAAAAACGAAAAAAGTTTTCTTAAAAATTGCTTAAAATCCATTCATAGTTACAATTCATTAACAATTTAAGCGATATTTTGCGAATTTCTGGTCATAACATCCAAAAAGTTGGCATATCATCTGCAACAATAAAAGCGTCAGTGATGATAAGTCAAATAAAAAACATCATCACATCATTATCAACAAAACGGGCAATGCCCAAAACTGGAGTTCATTATGAAAGCTCAAAAAGGTTTTACTCTTATCGAATTAATGATTGTTGTTGCTATCATTGGTATTTTGGCTGCGATTGCATTGCCAGCTTATCAGGATTATATCGCTAAATCTCAAGCTTCGGAAGCGTTTAGTTTAGCAGATGGTGCCAAAACAGCTGTCGCCCTTAACCGTGAGAAGGGTAAATGTACAAGCGATACCGCAGCAGAAAATACTTTAACTGGTAAATATGGTAAGTTAGTGATTAGTCAAGGTACTGCTCCTACTCCTACTCCTGGTGCTCCTGCTCCTGCTGCTTCATTAACGTGTTTGGCTACTTATACTTTTAATGCTACTGGTGTTTCTGATCGAGTTGCGGGGAAAATTATTGCAATGGCATTTGATGCAGAGAATTTTTCTGTTAAGAAAGCAGCTACTGGTACTACTCTTGATGAGAAATATTTGCCTAATGCGATCAAATAATCTATGGTTGGTATGTGAATTCAAGGCTGAAAGAACTGGTAAATATTACCAGTTCTTTGCGCTTTTCATTAATCAAAAACAAGTTGGATTATCTATGAAACAGTCTGGTTTTACCTTGGTTGAGTTAATGGTGGTATTGGCAATTATCGGAGTTTTAGCTGTTGTAGCTTTACCCGCTTATCAGGACTACATTGCCAAAGCTCAAGCATCTGAATCACTGGTTTTAGCTAGTGGCTTAAAAAGAAACATTCAAGCCAATAGGGAGAAAAATTCTTGTTTTACTAATGGCGCAACTGCAACATCTGAAGATAAATTAACTGGTAAATATGGCAATGCTGAAATTACCCAAATTACAGTGGGTGGTAATACCGTATGTGGTGTTAGATATACATTTAATAATACAAATGTTTCTGACAGAGTAAAAGGCACAGTGATTGAATTTGAAGTTTATGAGACAGGTATTGTTGCTAGAAAAAGCACAAGCACAATTAGTGATAAGTATTTACCAAATGCTGTAGTGCCATAGCCATAAATATAACTAACCAATTTTTTATATAGACTGACACTACCGCATTTTATAGATTTAAATCAATGATGATGCCCACCCACACCATGAACGTGTCCATGTTCTAATTCTTCAGCGGTGGCATCACGCACATCCACAATTTCCACATCAAAGGTTAGTTCAACACCCGCCAGTGGATGATTGCCATCTACAATAACCACATCATCAGTTACGTCTTTTACCGTAACCAGCATCACATGACCATCTTCGGTTTGAGTTTGAAACTGCATGCCAGCTTTGATGGCATTTTTATCTACACCTTGAAAGTTTGCCAAAGGCACTTCTTGAACCGCTTCTGCCATATACTCGCCATAAGCATCCGCAGGCGCGATAACAGCAACAAATTTGTCACCAACTTTTTTTCCAAGCATTTGAGCTTCTAGTCCAGGAATGATGTTATGATGACCATGTAGGTACGCCAAAGGCTCTCCTTGCGATTTGTCCAAAACTTCACCATCTTTATTGGTTAAAGTGTAGTTAAATAAAACAACATGATTGTTTGCAATGGCTGTCATAAAATTTTCTCATTTAAAAATAAACTGCCATTGTAGCAGAAAAACCGCATAGAAAAAACGTTGATTTGTTGGTTCTGTGCTAAAATGCTGTTTTGAAGTGTAAAACCATGCATAAACTGACCATTTGTAGAATTAATCAGATTTGGTGAAACGGCTTTAAATAACGAATTTAGCTATTTAGATTTTAGCTATTAAGGAAATTTTGATGAAATGCATTGCGTCGCAGTTATCCTATCAAGTTGATTTTACAAGGTATAATGAACATTTAGTGGATATAACTTTAAGTTTTTATCCAGTTTGCAATCAGCACAAGCTTTGGTTGCCAACTTGGATAGCGGGCAGTTATTTACTACGTGAATTTAGTAAAAATATCACTAAAGTGAGCTACACTCAAAATCATGTTTCCAAAACCGCCGAAAAAATAAGCAAAAATCAATGGGAGCTGACCGATTTAATTCAAAATACAATGGTAACCATTCATTATGAAGTGTACTGTCGTGATTTGTCAGTACGCACCGCCTTTGTGGATAATCAGCGTATTTTTGGCAATTTTACTTCACTTTTGCTTATGGTGAAGGGTTTAGAAAATAATTTAGCAGATATCAGCTTGTTTATTCCCGAAAATTTTTGTCAAAATCATCCAAATCTACAAATAGCAACTGGGCTTGGTTATCAAAAACAAGATGTCTTAGAGGGTGTGATGATTAAATTTTTACCAATTTGCGCCTTTGAAAGCTACGATTACCCATTTGAAATTGGCACGCAAACTTTTTTTGATTTTTATACAACAAGTTCCAAAGGCGATATTTTGCACCGTTTTTTTGTTGCAGGTCGTCACGATGCTGATTTGTCTCGTCTTAAAAATGATGTCCGTAAAATTTGCCAAACCTATATCAATTGGTTGGGCGATACGCCATTTGTTGATTATACTTTTATGACCATGGTAACAAGAAGTGATTATGGTGGACTTGAGCATATCAATTCAACAGCACTGATTAGCAGTCGTGATGATTTGCCCAGTGTGTTTGAGCCTGACGAACCTAATGAAAATTATCAGCGTTTTTTAGGGCTGTGTAGTCATGAATATTTTCATGCATGGTGGGTAAAAACCGTACGTCCTGATGTGATGATGGATAATGATTTACAAACTGAAGCCTATACCCCACTGCTTTGGGTATTTGAAGGATTTACATCATATTTGGATGATTTGATGTTGCTGGTATCAGGCGTTATCAGCAAACAGGCGTATTTTGAACTTATTTTAAACCAGATTAATCGTTATCTTCAAACCGATGGGCGTCATCATCAAAGCGTTGCTGAATCGAGTTTTGATGCATGGATAAAATTGTATCGAGCTGATGAAAATACCGCCAATCAGGGAGTTAGTTATTATAATAAAGGCGCGCTTGTGGCTTTGTGTCTGGATTTGATATTGCTACAAAAAACAAATGGCGAACATCGCTTGTTTGATGTGGTTAAAACATTTTATCAAAAAGCAAAACAAATGCCCAATCAACGGTTTGCGATGACAAATGATAATTTGTCAGCTGTGGTAAGTGAATTTTTAGGGCATGAGGCATGGCAAATGTTTTATCGTCAATATGTGATTGGGCTTGATGAATTACCAATAGAAACTTTATTGACAGAATTTGGTTTTTCTACTCAAACCAGACAAAAAAACACGCCTTGGGGTATCAAAGCAGATGATGGAATTAATGGGCTAAAAATCAAGCATTTATATCGAAATAGTGCGGCAAGTAGTGCTGGTTTGTCAGTGGATGATGTGATTGTCGCAATCAATCAAATCAAGGCAAATTATCAAGAGCTAGCGAAAGTAAACATTAAACAAACTTACACTAATCAACCTGTCAAAGTTCATGCGTTTCGTCGTGATGAGTTACTTGAATTTACCCTTATGCCTGATAAAAACACTCATCACAAACAGCTGACTTTTGAGCATTATCAGGAAAAAGGCTGGCTGATGTTTGATAAATGGATAGCTGATTAAAACATCTTTATAAGCCAAATTTTATCAAATCTTGACGACTTAAGATAATTTGACGGTATTCACCCACTCCCAAATTATCCAATGTCCAATCACCAATTTGATAACGAATCAGTCTAAGGCACGGTAAACCAACGTGGGCGGTCATGCGACGTACTTGGCGGTTTTTTCCTTCAAAAATAGTCATGCTAAACCAAGCGGTTGGTATGTTTTTGCGTTCTCGAACGGGTGGGTTTCGTTGCCATAAATGAATGGGCAGCTCCTTTTCATTTAGTGTTTTAACAAAAGCAGGCAATGTTTTCCCATCTTTTAAGGTGACCCCTTTTGATAGTAATGTTAATTGCTGGTCATTTGGTGTATTCTCTACTTGTACCAAATAGGTTTTGCCAAATGCTTTTTGGTTGTTTTTTGGAGTGGTGATTAGGTGGTTTAAATCACCATTATCCGTTAAAATCAACAAACCTTCACTATCTTTATCCAGTCTGCCAGCAACGCGCAGGCGTTTATCACAAAAAAAATCCGCTAATGTACGCATCTGCTGGTTATCTTTGCGAAATTGACTGTGCACACCATAAGGCTTATTAAATAAAATGAGCTGACTTTTCATAAAAAACCCAAACAAAGATAAAGTGGTGAATTTTATCATTGTTTGGGCAAGTTTAGTTGCACTTTATTGTGTGTTGTGCGTTTATTGTGTTTTTTGCTCTTCAGTAGTCACTTCTTCAGCCTTAGACTCTTCAGCTTTGGTGTCTTTTACCGCTTTAGAGTTTTCAGCATTTCCCACACTTGTGATTGTACCGTCTTTTTCAATAAGAGTAAATTCGATACGGCGGTTTTGGAAACGACCTTGCTCGGTGGCGTTGGATGCAACTGGTTCATCAGAGCTTGCTCCAAAGATTTCTATACGCTCACTGGCAATGCCTTTGGATACTAAGTAGTCACGTACCGCGGCAGCGCGACGCTCTGATAGTTTTTGGTTAAAAGCGTGATTGCCTTGGCTGTCGGTGTGTCCTGTAATTTTTAAATGCGCATCTGGTAAAGATGCCAATTTTTCAGCCGCTAAATTCAAAACTTCTTTGTTAGCATCTGGAATTGCGTTGGAGGATGTAGCAAAGTTAATGATTTGCATATTTAGAGCTTGTACTACTTCTGAGGCTGATGCGTCTTGTGCATCTAGATTTTTCATCGCTTCTTTAGCGGTATCAATGCTGTTAGCAACTGCTTCGGTGGTGTTTAGCTTAGGTTCTGCTTCTACCACAAAATCACTTGGTAAAATGCCTTTGGCGTCATTTACCAATTTGCTTACTACTGCTTCATCGGTGCCATTAAAACGCACAGTTTTACCATCAATGCTAATGCTAGCATGAGGTACGCCTTTTAATAAGGCAGCCAGTTTTGGTAAATGGTCAAGTACAGGTAAATCTTCGGCAAAGCCTTTGGTTGCTTCAAAGTCACATTTTTCAGCCGTACCAAAAACCCCTGCCAAAGCAGTGCGAATGGATGCAAACACACCTTCAGAACCCGCTTGGCTGCGGCAGCTATATAACGCATTACCTTTGTCATCCGTGGCAATACTTAAGGTTGCAGGTTTTAAGTTTGCGGCAGCAGCCACAGGTGCAGTACTTTCTACAGGTTTGGCAACTGGAGCGGCAACAGGCTGTTTAGTTGTTTGACAGCTGCGCAACATTAAAAACAAAAGTGCCCCTAAAATCACCAGTCCAATGATTGGCAATAAAGATTTTAAAAACCCTCCACCTTGTTTTGCAGTTTCATGCAAGGCTCCACCTACAGCATCTTTGGTTTCTTTAGCAGCATGACTGACATTTTGAGCAGCATTACTTGCCAAAGAGGCAGCAGCACCACCAGCTGCCTTTGTACTATCAGCCATCTTGGTTGCTGTTTTTTCTGCTGTTTTTTCTACTTTTTCAACGGTATCTTTGGCAGTATCTACTGCCTTTTCGCCAAAATCTTTGGCTTGTTTGGTAGTATCTTTAGCGGCTTGACTGGCAAGTGCGCCAGCTGCGACCGCCGCTCCAGCAGTGCCAGCAATTATAGCGCCTGCTACTGATTTATCATCCTTGACATCGGATTTATCCTGGTCTTTGTTCGTGGTACTAGAGTCAGCCACAAAAGCTTCTTTTATATTTTCTTTTGCAGTATCAACTTTATCAAGGGTTTTTTCAGTTAAATTCTCAGCGGTGGTGACGACCGCATCCGCACCATCTTTGACACCTTCTTTAACGTTGTCAGCCAGTTTGCCAGCTCCAGATAACGCTTTACCAGCTAAAGCACCCAATCCAGCTGCCGCCGCACCTGCCGCACCAAGAGCCGCCGCTCCAGCAGCTTTTGCACCGTCTTTAACATCACCAGCGAATTCACCTGCTTCATGAGCCGCCTTACTGGTTAAATCTTCTGCTTTGTCAGCTGCTTTGCTTGCACCTTCTTTAACGTTGTCAGCCAGTTTGCCAGCTCCAGATAACGCTTTACCAGCTAAAGCACCCAATCCAGCTGCCGCCGCACCTGCCGCACCAAGAGCCGCCGCTCCAGCAGCTTTTGC